>Ga0209373_10001138_pt1 | contig 33680 bp, 46 predicted proteins | sample Higcelweek5metaG_FD_187173 | JGI IMG/M metagenome (GOLD analysis project Ga0209373, IMG submission 187173) | Freshwater pond sediment microbial communities from the University of Edinburgh, under environmental carbon perturbations - High... | ecosystem: Environmental > Aquatic > Freshwater >... | reverse complement strand
ATAGGAATAGAAGTTGTATTAGAAAAAGAAGAAGACATAAAAGAAATAATGAAATATGGAGTAATGAGTTTACCTGCATTAGTTATAAATGAAAAAGTTATATTTTCCGGAAAAAATCCAAACAAAGAAGAACTAAAAAAATATATTTTGGAAGAAAGTAAATAGTGATGTATAATTAAAATATAATACGGAGGATATATGGAAGAAAATAATAATCTAAATATTGAATCAGAAAATAAAACAATTAAGTTTAAAAAGAAAAGAACTTTGCTTTTGGCGGGTATATTTATATTATTAATAATAATTACAATTTTCTTATTGTTTTTTAAAAACGATTTATTTAAGAAAGAAGTAATTAAAAATAATAATGTAAAAGAAGAAGATAAAATTGATAATGAAATCGTTAAAAATTTATTAGATAACTCATTACCATATTTCTTAACATATGATATAAATTCAAAACTGTATATGGATAAATTAGTTAAGTTTAATGACTTGGATCAAAGAGGGGTATTAGATATTATTATATGGGAAGATGATGAATCTTTACATTTGTCTGATGTAGATATACCTAGCCTAGAAGAATTAGAAGGTATTGTAGGAGAACCTGCTGCAGGAATTATTCGTTCTGCAGATTTTGTAATCCCTCTTAGTAAAGTAAAAAGTATAATAAAAGATAAATATAATATAGATGATTATGATATAAATAGTTATGATGAAGTTGAAAAAGGTAATAATTATAGTAAATTTAAATATAGTGCTGGAGATGCTTTTGCATATAATAATAATATATTTATTTATCTCGCAAAAGGTACAACTACAAAAGAAAAATATACTGCAAGTTATACTTATGAAATTGCAGAAAAAGATCTATATGTATATGAAAAAATGTATATAGTACAACATAGTCTTCCAGAAGGCAAAACAACCTGTTATTCAGATCAAAACAATGTTTTGATTACAGCAACAACAGATTATGAAGAAAGCGACTACAAAGATTTAAATATATACGAAAAAGAAATATTAGATTTATGTTCTCCATATGCAAAAACATATAAACATGTATTTAAATTAAATGATTCTAGTGAATATTATTGGTACAGTACAGAACCATATGAAGCTTAGTATTTATACTAAGTTTTTTTAATAAATGATATAATAATATTAGGTGATATTATGGAAGAATATAAAAGAAATAATCCTTTATTTTCATTATGCGGACTAAATTGCGGTTTGTGCCCTCGTTTTAATACTGAAGGAAAATCTAAGTGTCCTGGATGTGGAGGTAAAGACTTTAATAAGAAACATCCATCGTGTAAAGTAATAAATTGCAGTAAACAAAATAACAATATTGATTATTGTTTTAAATGTAGTTCTTTTAAATGTAATAAGTATTTGAGTAATACCAAAGATTCTTTTATTACTTATAAAAATGTAAATAAGGATTTAACATACTGCTTAGAAAACGGTATAGATAAATATATGGATATAATAAATAAGAAAATTGATATTCTTAATTTCTTATTAAAAAAATATAATAATGGTAGATTAAAAAATTTCTACTGTATATCGGTTAATTTATTATCTATCGAAGATTTAAATGATATTATAGAAAAAATAAACAACAAAGATATAAAAGAAATGAATATAGTTGTAAAATTAATAGAAGATAAGGCAAAAGAAAAGAATATTGAATTAAAATTAAGAAAATAGTAAAGAATATATAGTATAATTATTATTAACAAAGGAGAAAACAATGAAAAAGATATTTATCATATTACTATTAATATTTATAACAGGCTGCTCATCATCAAACAAAGAAGAAAGCAATAATATTTCTTTAAAAGATATTAAAGGATATTGGTTACAAATTGAAGAGAATTGGTCAGGAGATGTAGAAGATTTAACAAATAATCCATATGCATATTTAGAAATAACTGATAATCAAATAATATTTTATACAATCTCATTCAATGAAAATGAAGGATATGGATTATCTGAAAAGTATTATAAAATAGTAGAAAATAAATTATATTATGATTATGATGAATTAAAAGATAGAAGTTTAGAAGAAATAGCAGACAGTGTATATGGTGGAATATTTAATGTTTCATTTAAAGGAAGTAATCTAGTATTATTAGAATATAGTAATAATATTAATGAAGAAGATGGATATACAAAAAATACATATAAAAAAGTTAATATAGAAGATTGGCCAATAGAAGAATAGGAGATATTATGAAAGAGTTGAAATTATGTGTAAAAATTAATAAACCAGTTGAAGATGTTTTTGCTTATGCGACAGATTCTAAAAACACTCCAACCTGGTACCCATCAATAAAAGAGGAAATACCATCTAGTCCAATATTTAAATTAGGAACAAAGATAAAAAATCGTGGAGAAAAAACAGAGTTATGGAATTATTATGAAATTACAGATTTTGAACAAGATAAAACTTTTACTTTAAGTCAACTTGGAACATCTTATCATGTTAAATATACATTTAATAAAACTGAAGATGGTACAGAATTAGAATATTATGAGTGGGTTGATTATGGTGAGCTTGAAGAACCTGCAAATATGTATAATTTAGAATTGTTGAAATCGGAATTAGAAAAATACAGTATAGGTGATAATAATGAAAGAGCAGGCAATGCAAAGCATAATTGATTTGTTAGAAAAACTTAATTATTTTGAATTGATTGCTGATTCTGATAAGTATGAACAATTTATTCAAAATCTAACTGTCGAACAATTTAAAAATTTAATTGTTACTTTTAATGCAAAATTAAGAGGAATCCAATCTTCTCATAAAGGAACAATAGATCATGATTTTATGACTGTTGGTACAGCAGTATCGCCTTCAAAAGATATTCGAGACAGTATTTTAAAAAAATTATTAGACGCAATTAAAAAAACACATATTGATAAAACTAGAGCAACACTTACTTATTATGTTTTATTGAGTTTACATATGTTTGAAGAAGCAAACGGAAGAACAGCAAGACTTTTTTATGATTTGATAATGGGAGATACAAATTTTAAAGAAAATATTAATTGGTATGTACACAATGAAAATGATAGAAGAGAAACAGAAAGTATATTTGAGTATAATCGTGGACTTGAAGATATTGATAAAATTTGTTTATTATCAGGTTATAAACTTTTTGAAGAAATGAAAGAAGAAGGATTATCAGTTGATGAAAGAATTGAAAGAAAAGCTATACAAGTATATGGAAAAGAAATAATCATACCAAATGGAATTAAAGAGCAATTGACAGATTATGAAATAAAAAATATTCATTTTTTACTCAAAGATAATGATGGAGAATATACTATTGGTGGATTAACAATGCTTGTAATGGCAATAAAAAAAGGACAACTTGAAGAGTGGATAACAGCAAACGAAGAATCTACTAGAATGGTTCAGGAAAAATATCCTCATTCTAGAGATGCGATGCAAAGAAGTCAAAGATTTGTATTTGCACTTGAAAGAAAAAGGGAACTATTTAATTCGTGGACAGTAGATGATTATAAAGATCTAATTAATGTTGGAAACGGCATAAAAGAAAAAAAGATAACTTGCACTATAAATATGTTTTTAGAGTCTGAATCATATATTCCAGAAGATGAAAAAAAACAGGCAATAGTTGTATAAATAAAATTATAGAGGTATATATGTTATATAAAAGTAAGAGTACATTTAAAATAAATTCAGAAAAAGTGTATATATTAGCAGATTTCAATAAAACATTCACTAAAGGAAATAGTAAGACCACTTGGTCAATATTTGCAACTTCAAACTTATTTTGTGAAGAGTATAAAAAAGATAGAAATGAATTATTTAATATTTATAAACCATTTGAGGATGATGAAATTTTAGATTATGCAATAAAAAAGGATAAGTTAAGTGAGTGGTGGAAAAAACATATAGACTTATTTACAAAATATAAAATAAGTGAAGATTTATTTAGAATGGCTTTGGAAGAAGAAAATATAATGGAATTAAGAGATGGGGTAAAAGAATTTTTAGAGTTTCTAAATAAAAAGAATATTCCATTAATAATAGTTTCACAAGGTATAGGAAATTTTGCTAAGGCATTTTTAGAAATGAATAACTGTTATTTTAATAATATTTACATTACATCCAACATGGTAGAGTTTAATAATAATATAGCAACAGGTAATATTGGGGATATAACACACAATTTAAATAAGAATGAATTTACCATTCCAAAACATTTAAAAAATAGTTTAGATAGTAGAAATCAAGTTGTTGTTATCGGAGACGAAATTAATGATTTAAATATGTTAAAATCTATACAAACAAATCAAGTAATTAAAATAGGAATATTAACTAAAAAACATGAAAATGATTTAGAAAAATATAAGGATAATTTTGATTTAGTGCTTAGTGATATTGATTCATATAAAGAGATATTAGAATTATTTTAGTAATATAGGAGATTTTATGGAAGAAGAACTAATTGAAGTGTTAGATGAAAATGGATTAAATACTGGAGTAATAAAGAAAAAAAGTGATATAAAAAAAGATGGAGATTTTCACCAAGCTATATCAGTAATAGTGTTAAATAAAAATAAAGAAGTTCTAATTCATAAAAGAAGTTCAAAAAAGAAAATATATCCAAATTTATGGAGTATATTCATTAGAGGACACGTTACAGCACACGAAACAACAATTGATTCTTGTATTAGAGAATTAAATGAAGAGATAGGCTTAAAGGCAAATAAAGAAGATTTAATATATTTATATTCAAGAAAAGAAGAAGATAGTAATAAAGAGTATATTAATAATTTATTTTATGAGAATTATATGCTAAAGACCAATATAAAAGAAATAAATTATAATGAAGAAATAAGTGAAACGAAATTTATAAAAATCAATGACTTAAAAGAACAAATTATTATAGACAGAAAATCATTTGTGCCAAACGATGAAGATTATGCTATTATATTTAATAAGTTAAATGAATTTAAGGAGGATTAATATGTTAAATAAAACAGGAACAAAAACATTAGAAACGAAAAGATTAAGATTAAGAAAGTTTACTTTAGAAGATGTAGATGCTATGTATAATAATTGGGCATCTAATCCAGAAACATCTAGAATGTTACCATGGGATGTTCATGAAAATAAAGATGTAACAAATAAGTTATTAAGTGCATGGACAAAAGAATATGAAGACCAATATAGTTATAGCTGGTTGGTTGAGTTAAAAGATACCAATGAACCAATAGGTAGTATAAGTGGCGTAAAGGTCTGTCTAAGAGACGAAACTTGTGAAATTGGATATTGCTATGGTCCTAAATATTGGGGCAATGGATATGCTACAGAAGCTTTAAGAGCAGTAATAGAATATTTGATAAATGAAGTTGGATTTAGATTAGTTGAAGCAAAATATATTAGTGGTAATCCAGCATCTGGTAAAGTAATGGAAAAAGCAGGAATGAAAAAAGACGTTGTATTACGAAAAAGAATAATAAATAAAGCAACAAAAGATATAAATGATTTAATTGTATATTCGGTTTTAAAAGAAGAATTATAAAAATAAGTATTTACTTATTTTTTTTGATATAATAAGCAGCATTGAGGTGTAATTATGAATTTAATTGATTTAAAGTATTTATTTATGGGTAAAAGACTTTACGATGAATTTAAATCACAATTTGAAATCTTTTTCAGAAAGTTTTGTGATGATATTGCAGAAAGAATAACATGTATATCGTTAATAAATAATGATGAGTATGTAGATAAATCTGTTTCTGATTTTACTATTATTGCAATATCAAAATATACTAGTTTCGAATCTATATCAAGGGATTTATTAAAAATAGATGTTGTTAATTATTCACCTATAACATCAAGAAGTTTTTTATTATCTTTAGATGAGGAAAAACTAAAATATCTTGGATTAACAACTGCTGACATACAGGCTTTAGAACAAATATCGACTCAAGAAAATAGTGAAGAAAAACTAGTGAAATATTCAATTAATTATAGGTATAGAATTGGAATGAAAAGAAAAGAAGTAAGTGATGAGCATTATGATCAAAATATAGAAAAATATAAAGAACAAGTAAATGATGTATTAATGGGAGGAAGAAGATTTAGACCAACATTAGTTTTATTAGGATTTTTATTAGGAAGCAAAAATATATGTACGGAAATGTTATCAGTTGCATCAGTAATAGAATTTATGCATAAATATTCTCTAGTAATAGATGACTTATATGATAATGATGATTATAGAAGAGGAAATATAACATTTCACAGAAAATATGGTCGTGTAGATACAGATTTTATGATTTTCTCATTAAAAAAAATATTTAGGCATAATTTTATGAGTCCAATGGCATGTATAAATGATGAACCATTAACTGAATATAATGTATCTGATATGCTACGTCCAAATGAGGTTTGGAGAGATGTGTTAGATATTTGGGAAAATGCACACGAAGGATTTTATACGGAAATAAATAGTAGAGAAGAAAATGTAGTATTATCAACAGAAAAAGTAATTGATATTGAAAGAAAACAAACATCATTTATAATAAAAAATTCATTAGTAGTTGGATATATTTTAGGAACGGATAATAATCCGGATGAAAAAATAAAATCAATTCTTGATATTATTGGAGATAAATCTGGTGTAATATTCCAGGTTATAAATGATTTAGAAATGTTTTTATCTGATGAATATCAATTAGGTAATAAAGGAAAATTATATTCAGATTTAGGATCCGGAGCAAAGAACTATGTAGCATCACTAATACCAGAAGATTTAGCAATAGATATGTCTGTCGAAGAAAAAGCTGATTATATTAAAAATAATGGATTAGTAAATAAAACAGTTGATTTTTTATATGATGAATTTGACAAATGTATTGAATTTATAAAAAAATTGCCATATTCAGAGACAAGAAGTATGCTATTACTATATTTAAGTCATGAACGCAAAGAAATATCTAGAAAGATAAAGCAAAAAGGATATAAAAGAAGTGATAAAGTCTTGGGAAAGAATAAAAAAATAAGTTCTAATTAGAACTTATTTTATTAAAAATTTAAATGCTTCTAAAACCATAAATACAGGCCATACTATAGCTTTTAAAAATGCAATTACACCTTCTTTAAAAGTATCTGCATTTCCAATGAAGAATATAGCTGCTCCTATAAATCCAAGTCCATATATGCCGCTATTGTTCATACAATGACCATGATGTTTCATATTCTTACCACAATCACATCCGCAGTTACATTTATTTTCGTTTTCACAACCACATTCACATTCACATTTTTCTTCTTTTACTTTTTTCATATATCCTCCTATTAAATATATATTTATTATATCATATTTTGTTATATAATAATAATAGGTGATAACATGAAGAAAAAAACATTTATAATAATAGTTTCTATAATTACTTATATACTTATACCAACATTGGTTTTATATAATGTTATAGACTTTGAATGTAGATTTAATGTATTAATTTTAGTTGGTGCATTATCATATTTAATAGCAATTAAGTTAAACTATAAAGATAAAGATATGGGTATAACTAAAAATAATATAATCAAGTCCATAAAAAGAGTATTACCAGTTACACTATTAATATTAATATGTACTTTAGTTTATTATTTTTTTGGATTCAGCAATTATAGCAATACAAATAAAATATCATTTTATATCTTTTATATATTAATATCTTGTCCTATACAAGAACTATTATATAGATCTGTTCTTAAATGTTATTTAGATGAATTTAAAATTAGCAATATTACTAAGATAATTATTGCTTCAATATTATTTTCATATTTACATATAGTATATTTTAATCCATTAACACTAATATTTACATTTTTAATGGGCTTATATTGGAATTATTGTTATTACAAAGATAACAATATAATAGGCGTTACTATATCACATATAATACTTGGTGTATCAACAATATTACTTGGAATAATATAGGAGGACAAATGATTAAGATATTAGATATAACCGAAGAATATAAAGATAAATATTATGACATGATAAATGAATGGAAGAATGATAGTTATCAATTAGTTCCATGCATAATAGATTATGACTGTAATCATGAAATAAATGCAGATACATATAAAAATTTAATGGATGTAGTTAGTGAATATAAAAATGGAGAGCAAGAAGATAAAGAATATTATAATAGTTCTAATTTTTATTTTATAGTTGATAATGATCAATTAATTGGTTCAATAGAAATAAGACATAATTTAACTGAACTTGGTTCAAAAACAATAGGACATATAGCTGTAGGTGTTAGACCCTCAAAGAGAAAGAAAGGATATGCTAAACAAGCTATAAATCTAGCAATAGATATGCTTAAGAATGATAATATAAATGAAGTAATAATGTGTCATTATAAAGAAAATAATCTATCAGAAAATATGATTAAATCGCTTGGTTTTAAATTAAAAAGTAGTGTAATATCTAAAGTTTCAAATAAAGAAATATGTTGTTATGCAAAGGAAGTATAGGTAATTATGAAAAAAATAATAGATATTTTTAATAAAGAAATAGATTTAACTGATAAGTGCTTAGGATGTGGAATAGTTGATAAATCAATTAATGTTCCATTTGGAATATTAACTGAAACTAATAACTTTGTTGCAGTCCAAGATATAGAAACACCCATACCTGCGTTTATAGTAATAACTAGCAAGAAACATATAAAATCAATAATAGATTTAAGTAAAGATGAATATGATGAATTGATGGATCTTACTTATAAGATAAGAAAAGCAATGTCAATATTAGAAGATATAAAAGATGTATCAATAATTCAAAAAGAATTAGCTCCGCATTTTCATTTGTGGTTATTTCCTAGATATGATTGGATGATTAATAATGAATCAATAGGATTAGGATATGGTAGATTGTCTGATTTTTCTAAAATAATTGATTATTCAAGAAAAAATCATAAAACAGATGAATATATTAATAAAACAAAAGAATATTTTGAAACACTAAAAGAAGAGTTGAACTAAATAAACCCCTTTTACGTACAAAAACCCAATAATATGTTATAATCAATATATAACGAGTAGCTATTCTGGTGTAATTCCTGTTAAATAGCTATTTTTTTATTCAATGGGGAGATGATAAAGTGTTTAATATTGGTGAAATTTTAATATATAGAAATGACTTATGTGAAGTAATAGATATTAAGCATAGGGGAAAAGAAATGGGAGACTATTATGTAATAATACCATTACATGATAAATCTTTAAAAATAGAAATTCCTACATCTAACGATAATAATAATATTAGAAAATTAATGACAAAAGAAGAAATAGAAAATTTAGTAAAAGATATACCCAATATCCCAGCAGTCGAATGTGAAGATAAAAGATTTATAGAAAATAAATATAAAGAATTAATGAACAATAAAAATCCCATTGATTTAATTAGAATATTAAAAACTACTTATTTAAAAAACGAAAAAATAACTGATCTAAAAACAGTTATAAAAAATAGTAATTACTTCTCTTTAGCTGAAAAATATTTATATCAAGAAATAGCAATAGTATTAAATATGGAATATGAGGATGTTAAAACTTATATAACAAATGAATTAACAAAATATAATGTATAGTTTGAATAATAATTTAAAGGACTTAGGATTAGAGAAAGAAGTAATAAATAAATTAGCTAATAAGAATATAATTATAGTTAAAAATTTATGGGGATTAAAAAGAGAACAATTAAAAGATATAGGCCTAACAAATGAAGAAATAAATCAAATAACTATAAAATTACAATTATTTGGAATAGATTTAAATAAGAAAGTATATGATAAAAAATAAACTGCTATATTAGCAGTTTTTTGATATAATAAATTAAGAGGTGTATTATGAAAGAATTAATAGAAAACATTACTGAAGGAAAAGAAATAACTATAAGAAATAATAAATATACTGTAATATCAAAAGTATTTTATTTAACAGATATAAACAAATTAAAATATGTAAAGATAGTTTTAAGTGGACATAAAATATTAGTTATATCTGATACCGATAATTATATATGTGTTGGAGATGTAATAAAAGATATAATTCCTGGTACTTATGATAAAGATAATTTTATTTATAATAATAAAAAATACACAAAATCAACAAAGGATTATCAGAGAGTAGACAATATTGAATTTGGTGATTCTACTAATACTGAGGGAGAACTTTGGTATATAGATTACGAAAGTGAAGATGGAGAAAATATTATTAGTTTGACTATTGATAGTAAAGCAGATTGCTTATTAGATATAATAAGCATAGAAGATGTAGTTATATAAAAAGATGTTAATTAACATCTTTTTCTTTACATACATCTATCCATTCAACATAGTTAGAATACTTTTCTAATTCATCAATTGTTAATTCAATTGCGCTATTAGAGCTTCCACAAGCAGGGAATACAGTATCAAATCTTTTCATAGATAAATCTAAATATACTTTTACATTATCATTTATTGCAAAAGGACATACACCCCCAACACTATGACCAATTAACTTTTCTACATCATCAAATGATATCATAGAGGCTTTAATCCCAAAATAATTTTTAAATTTAGCATTGTCTATTTTATTATCACCAGCTGTTACTACTAATATTGGTTTATCATTAACTATAAATGATAAAGACTTAGCTATTCTTCTGGGTTCACATCCAAATGCAAGTGCTGCTAACTCCACAGTCGCAGATGATTCCTTTGATTCAAGAATTCTATTATCAATATTATATTTTTTAAAATAATCTTTTACTTTTTCTATTGCCATAATTCCTCCAATTAAAGTTAATTATATAACAAATAATAATATAATTCTATATTTATTTTTCATAAAATAAACACATAAATCACATAATTTATATTTATAATTTTAATGTGGAGGTTTTATGAAAAAGAAAATTATAATAGATATAATAATGTTTATACTAATGTTTTTGTTAATGAATTTATTTTTTACAGGAATAGCGTTACATGAAATATTAGGAATAATCATATTTATATTATTTTTTATACATAAATTATTTAATTTTAAGTGGATTAAGTCGATAACTAAAAGTATTATTCAAGGTAATAACATAAATAAAAACATTAAGTTGAGATATTTATTGGATGTATTATTGTTAATAGACATAATATTAATAACTCTATCTGGTATATTTATATCTCAAGTATTATTTATTGATTTATTTAATATAAATTTTAATTGGTCAGATTTACATCATTTCTTCTCAGCAATAGGATTTTTATTAATAATAATACACGCTTTATTACATTATAAAGAAATATCAATTATGTTTAAAAAGAAAATATCAACAGAAGAAAATAAATTAAAAAAATTTAGCTATTATTTATTAATAATATTATTAGTTGGCTTACCAATAAAAGTAATATTTTCTAAAGTATTTATAGATTATTTAACTAAACCATTTATAAAAGATAAAATAGAAAAAACAACAAATACAGTTAGTAATTCTAATAATACAATCACATTAGAAGAATATTTAAAAGATCTACACTGCAATGGTTGTTCTAGACATTGTTCTTTATTAGCATTAAGATGTTCAAAAGGACAAGTATATTTAGAGCAAGCTAAGACAGCATACTATAATGAGTATTCATATAACATGACAATAAATGATTATGACATAACATTAAATTAGAACGGAAGTTCTTTTTTATTGACTATTTTTTTGTTTAGAGGTATAATTTATATACCTGGTAGGGGTATAGGAGGACATATGAAAAATGAATGTAAAGAATGTAATATAAAAACAAAAAAGAGATCCGATGAAGAAAAAAGCAATTACATAAAGAGACTAAATAGAATTGAAGGACAAATAAGAGGAATAAATAAAATGGTTAGTGATGATCGTTATTGTGATGATATTTTAATACAAATATCAGCTTCTGTTAGTGCTTTAAAAAGTCTAGGACAAGAACTATTAGAAAATCATATGAAAACTTGTATGATAGATGATATTAATAATAAAAATTATAGTTCTATTGATGAAATAATAGAATTATTTAGGAGACTATCATGAGTAAATACAAATATAATATTAAAGGTTTGGATTGTGCTAACTGTGCAAGAAGAATAGAAGATGGATTAAATAAAAATGAAGATATTAATAACGTAAATGTTAATTATTCTACTTGTAAGATATCTTATGAATCAGAGAAAGATATTAATATTAAAGAACTAAATAATTTAGTAAAAAACATAGGTGAAGATGCAATAATATATGATTCAAAAGATATAAAACAAGATAAAGAATATAATGTTTTATATTTAATAATAGGAACTATAATAGGAATAGTTGGTATGTATGTTAAATTACCATATAATATTGGTAAAATATTAGTTATTTTATCATATGCAATATTATTATATAGACCATTTATAAACGCAATTAAAACATTAATAAAAAGTAAATCTATAAATGAAAATATGCTTATAGTTATTTCTTGTACAGGTGCATTTCTAGTCAATCAAATGATGGAAGGTATGATGGTTATAGTATTATATTTAATAGGTAAAATACTAGAAGAAAAAGCTATAAATAACACTAGAAGATCAATATCGGATTTATTAAATATAAAACAAGATTATGCTAATAAAAAACATAATAATGAAATTATAAAAATAGATGTTGAGGAAATAATACTAAATGATATTTTAATAGTTAAAAAAGGAGAGAGAATACCTACTGATGGAATTGTTATAAAAGGAGTAACAACGCTTGATACTTCAGCTTTAACTGGGGAATCAGAACCGGTAGATATAAAAGAAAATGATAAAGTGTTGTCTGGAACCATAAATCTTGGAAATGTAATAGAAATAAAAGCAACAAGTTTATTTTCTGATTCTACAGTTTCGAGAATATTAGAATTATTAGAAGAAGCAACAGATAAAAAATCTAAAACAGAAACATTTGTATCAAAAGCAAGTAAAGTATATACACCATTAATACTTGTTCTAGCAATAATAGTTGCAATGTTCTTACCATTAATATTCAATATAACCTATAGTGAAAGTATTTATAGAGCTCTTACATTCTTAGTTATATCTTGCCCTTGTGCTATAGCAATATCTGTACCATTATCTTACTTCACAGGAATAGGAGTATCTTCAAAGAATGGGATATTAGTTAAAGGAAGTAATTACTTAGACAATTTAAGTCATATAAATAAAATAGTATTTGACAAAACAGGCACACTTACAGATGGAACGTTTAATATAAAAGATATAAAAATAAATGATAAAAGTTATACTAAAGAAAAAATAATAGAAATATTAATAAAAGGTGAATCTTTTTCTAATCATCCTATAGCCAAATCAATATTAAAATTATCAGATAAGAAATATGTTAATGATGTAAAAGATTATAAAGAAATAGAAGGAAAAGGAATAACATTTAGAATTAATAAAGATGAAATAAAGATAGGAAATTCAAATCTATGTGAATGTAAAGAAAATGGAGATTTACATTTATCAATAAATAACAAACACATTGCATCAATATTTATTGATAGTGGAATTAAAGATAAAGCAAATGAAACTATAAATATATTAAAGAAATTTGGATTAAAAACATATATGTTTACTGGTGATAAAAAGAATATTGCTGATGAAATAGGTGAAAGACTAGGAATAGATGAAATAAAATCCGAGATGTTACCAACAGATAAATATAAAGAATATGAAAAATTATATAAATCAAAAGATGTAATAGCATTTGTAGGTGATGGCATAAATGATGCTCCAGTATTAAAAAGAGCAGATATAGGAATATCTATGGGAAATATAGGATCATCATCTGCAATAGAAGCCTCAGATATAGTAATAATGAGCGATGATTTAATAAAGATACCTCTTGCTATAAATATATCTAAATATACAAAAAAAATAATAAAGCAAAACTTAATATTTGCTTTATCAGTAAAACTAATAGTATTAGTATTAAGTATTTTTGGTATAGCTACTATGTGGTCTGCAGTATTTGCAGATACTGGAGTAACTGTATTAGCTATATTAAATACATTAAAAATAATGAGAAAGTATAGGTGAATATGAATAAAATAACTATATTAGTATCTGGAATGACATGCAAGCATTGTGAACAAACAATTAAAAACAAATTAATTACTATGAAAGATATACAAAGTGTTAAAACTTCATTTTCATCTGGTACAACAGAAATATACTATAAAGATAACATTCCAGATATAAAAGAAATAGAAAAAATTATAAATGAAAATGGTTATAAATATAAAGGTATATTAAATGAAGGAACAAAAAGATCAAAGTTTAAAGAAATACTTCCAATTATATTAATAATATTAGCAATTTATTTAATATTAAAATTAGTATTTAATTTTGATTTTTTAAATTTCTTACCAAATGTTAGTAAAACAACTACAATACCAGTATTATTTATAATTGGTTTATTAACAAGTATACATTGTGTTGGTATGTGTGGATCAATAAATTTAGCAATATCTGCTAATTCAAAATCAATAAAAAATCCATTACTATATAATTTAGGAAGAGTAATATCATATACATTAGTAGGTGCTGTAGTAGGGCTAATAGGTTCTGTATTTTCATTTAATTCAGTAGTACAAGGAATAATAGTATTAGTTGCATCTATATTTATGATTCTAATGGGATTATCAATGATAGGTTGGTTACCTAAATCAATGTTTAGATTGATACCACGTTTAGATTTAAATATAAAAAGAACAAATAAAACACCATTTGTAGTTGGATTATTAAATGGATTAATGCCATGTGGGCCATTACAAACAATGCAATTATATGCATTATCAACAGGATCAATGCTATTAGGTGCATTATCTATGTTTGTATTTTCTCTTGGAACTATACCCTTAGTATTTGGATTTGGTGTATTATTTTCATCTTTAAATAAAAAATATAACGTAATAATACAAAGAATAAGTTCAGTTCTAATAATATTATTAGCAATATTTATGATAGGAAGAGCATTTAACTTTATGGGAATAAATTTAAATACAAATAATAAATATTCAGAATATTTAATTGCTGAGAAGATTGATAACTATCAGTATGTTGAGATAGAATTAAAAAGTAATGAATACACACCAATAATCGTTCAAAAGGGTATACCAGTTAAATTCAACATAACAGTTGATGATATTGAAAAATATGGATGTACATCTGGCGTTAGAATACCTGAATATAAAATAATTCAACCGCTAAGAACCGGAGATAATTTTATTGAATTTACTCCATCTGAAACAGGAGAATTTATATATACTTGTTGGATGGGAATGGTTACAAGTAAGATAAGGGTAGTTGATGATTTAAACAATATTTGACAAAACTAAGTATTTATGGTTAAATACTTCTTCGAAAAGGGGGATTTATGAAAGAAACAAATAGTATCGTTGATGGAATATTAATAGGGGATAAATTAATTGAGTTAATAAAAAAATTAATAGAGAAGGAAATAAAAAATGGCAAATAGTAGTAAATATGATGTTTTATTAGGATTATATAGACAAGCAGCTAGTGAAGTATCTTTAGCTGCAGACTTTAAAGGGGATGGAACAGATTTAGATTCAAGAAAAAAGTTATTGAGAAATCATAAACTTGTTTCACACTTAAACTATGAAGTAATAAGGTCAATAAGTGATTTGGACATAAATGAATTGCAATCTGAATTAGATTGCAGAAATATTAAATTTGAAGAATTTGGTAAGAAGATAGCAAGAACTTATAATGTTTCTATTCAATCGATAGTAATATACGGTTTATTAGAATCTTGGGGAATTCCATTAGATTATCTTTCGAAAAATATAGCGTTTTTATCATTTGCAACAAAAAACATAAATGGTAATGAATTTGTAGATAATGGTAAGGCTGGAGTAGCCATACCAATAACTAAACAACAATTAAATGAATTAAATTCAGCATATGAAATTGATATGGCAAAAGAAAATATAACTCCAGCTCAACAAAAAATTCTTGATGAATCGCACGCTAAATTTATGGCAGAGAACGTTAATCCATTTATTTCCTCAAAAAAATTAAATGAAGAGGATGTTGTAAGACTAATATCATTAAGCAAATAAAAAACTAGTTAAACTGGTTTTTTTTACTAATATTTGACAAAAAGTGTAAATAATTCTATACTTATATTGTATTAAGCGTTTAAATGTGACAGGAATATGTGAAAGGAGAATAAATTTGGAGGGTTTAAATTTTTCATTTCCAGTAAAAGCACCTTATGAAATATCAAAATATTATGGGGAAAATCATGAAGGTATAGATATAGTCGGACAAGGCTATAACTCACCAATACTATCAGTGAGTGATGGATATGTATATAAAACATCATATGATAGTATGTATGGAAATCAAATAATAATTAGACATCAAAACAACATTTATAGCATATATTCCCATTTAAATAATATTTTAGTAATGCAGGGAACAGAAGTAGATAAAGGTAAAAAAATAGCAACAATGGGATCAACAGGAATGACTACAGGAGTTCACTTACACTTTTCTATTTTTACAGGCGATCCTTTAAGTGAAGTAACATTTGAGGATCCATTAAAATATTTAAAAAAATAAAAGAGATTATATCTCTTTTTTGTTATAATAAATATAGGTGATAAAATGAAAAATATTATATTTGATGTAGGCGGAGTAATTACAAATTTTTCTAATAATACATTAAGAAATTATCTTAATATTCCAATAGAAGAAGTCAAACAACTAACTGATTATATATATCATAGTGACGAATGGAAAGAATGTTTAAAGGGAAATATAACTCAAGAAGAATTGATAGATATATTATATTCTAAAAACTTATTTAACAAAGATTTGCTAGAAAAATTTTTATTAAGTGAAAATCAAAAACATATATTACCAGTATATGATGGAATATTAGCAGAGTTAAATAAATTAAAAAAGAAATATAAAATATATATACTATCTAATATGACATACAATACATATAATTATTTAAAGACACTTGGTATTATAGATTTATTTGATGGGGGAGTATATTCATATGAATGTGGATTAATCAAACCATATAAAGGGATATATGAGTTATTCTTAAAAAGATATAATTTAAATAAAGAAGAATGTATATTCTTTGATGATACTAAAGTAAATATAGATACAGGAAATGAATTAGGTATAAAATCTATATTATATAAAGATATAAATGATTTAAAAAATAATGTGGATTATTAGGAGATATTATGATAGAAATTAGAAAAGCTAATAAAAAAGATATAGATAGAGTTATAGATTTATATACTCAATTATATAAAATAGAACAACAATTTTGGAATAATTTAAAAGATAATTATTATGCTACCAAGGAATGTAAAAAAAGGTTATTAAAAAACATAAATGATAAAAATATGACATTCTTAGTTGCCGTATTAGATGATATCGTAGTTGGCTATGTTAGTGGTTCTGTATATGATAAGAAAGATGTATTTGTACATAAGACAGCATCATTAGATTATGTTGCAGTTGCTTCTAATTATCAAAGAAAAGGAATAGGTACAATATTAATAAATTGTTTTGAAAATGAAATGAAAAAGAAAGATGTAAGATATATAAAAATAAATGCATTTCCTGGTAATGAACCAGCTATTTCTTTATATAAGAAAAATAAGTTTAATGAGTTTTCAACAATATACATAAAGAATTTATAGGAGGTATAATGAAAATAGATTACAAGAAAGATTATAAAGAATTATATTTACCAAAAGGAATATCAATAATATCTATTCCTAAAATGAAATTCATAGTTATTGAAGGTGAAGGAGATCCTAATAATAATAAAGAATTTCAAGATATGATGTCAGCATTATATAGTTTTAGTTATACAGTAAAAATGTCATATAAAAAGAACAAACCAGAGGGATATTATGATTACACAGTCTTTCCTTTAGAAGGAGTCTGGGATCTAATAGACAAAACTAAACCTTCTACAGATAAATGTAACTTCAAATTTAGAATAATGATAAGACAACCTGAGTTTTTAAATGAAGAATTATATAACAAATTTTTATTAGAGGTTAAAAATAAGAAGCCCAATAAATATTTAGATAAAATCATGTATGAAGAAACAGAAGAGGGATTGTGTTGTCAAACTATACATATTGGCAGTTATGATGATGAGCCAAAAACGTTTGGCGAAATGGAAGAACATTGTAAAGCAAATGGATATGAAAGAATTTCTAAAATACATAGAGAAATATATTTATCTGATCCAAGAAAAACTGCTAACTATAAATTAAAAACATTGTTGAGATTTAAAGTAAATAAAAGATAATATATAAAATCTATTAATAACTAATATAAAATTAAATAAAGCCATTGATTTTTCAATATTTATAGTATATTATGAAGTAGATATTTGAAAATTATTCTATATAGAAATACACATAAGGGGCCCCCTAATTCAATTTGTGTATTTTTTGCGTGAAAGGAGTGGTATTTTGTCTTTTATTACAGTAAGTGACGTATGCAAAACATTCAAAGTAACAAAAAGGAGGAGTGGTTTAAAAGAATCTGTTAAGTCGTTTTTCAAAAGAAATTACATTTACATTGAAGCAGTCAAGAATGTTTCTTTTGAAATAAAAAAGGGTGAAATAGTTGGTTATATTGGTCCTAATGGAGCTGGTAAATCTACAACTATTAAAATGCTAAGTGGTATACTTATTCCTGATTCTGGTAAGATAGAAGTTGATGGAATGGTGCCATTTAAAGAAAGAGAAAAATATGTAAGAAATATTGGAGTTGTATTTGGTCAAAGAAGTCAATTATGGTGGGATATACCTGCTGAAGATACGTTTGATTTATTAAAAGATATTTATAAAATAAATGAAGATGAATATCGAAAAACCAAATCAGAATTAGTAAGTATGTTACAAATAGAAAATATAATACAAATGCCAGTAAGACAATTAAGTTTAGGACAAAGAATGAGATGTGAAATAGCAGCATCCTTACTTCATAAACCTAGTATATTATTCTTAGACGAACCAACAATAGGATTAGATGCTGTATCCAAAGAGATAGTAAGAGATTTTATTAAAAAATTAAATAAAGAAGAAAAGACGACAGTAATATTAACAACTCATGATATGAACGATATTGAGGCGCTTGCTAATAGATTAATATTAATAGGTAAAGGCGAGATATTATACGATGGATCTTTAAAAGATTTAAAAAAGAAATATGGAAATTATAAAAGTGTTATTGTTAATACAAAGTCAAAAATTAATAAATTAATTAAAAAAGGAGTTATAACTCAAGACGAGACTGATAATGGATATTCATTTGTAATTGATACAAACATATTACCCATGTCAGATTTTTTAAAATATTTATCGAGTAAAATTAATATAGTAGATGTAGATATTGATAGTGAAAAAATAGATAATATAATAGTTAAAATGTATAAGGAATTTAAGATTTGAAACAGTATTTATCAGTATTTAGAATTAAATTTATCAATAATCTACAATATAGAGCAGCTGCTTTGGCGGGGATATTTACTCAAGTATTCTTTGGATTAGTATTTATAATGGTGTATATAGCTTTTTATGAATCAAATACAGGAGCATCTACACCTATGCAATTATCTCAATTAATAAGTTATTTATGGCTTAATCAAATATTCTTCGTAATAGTATATATATGGATAAAAGATGAAGAATTATTATCAATGATAAAAAATGGTAACGTTGCATATGAGTTATGTAGACCAGTAAACTTTTATTTTAAATGGTACTTTACAATATATGGTACAAGGTTATCATCACTTTTACTAAGGTTTTTACCAGTATTAGTTATGGCATTGTTACTTCCAAGTCCATATAATTTATCATTACCAGCAAGTTGGTTATCGTTGTTATTGTTCATAGTATCAATTTTTATAGCAAGTTTATTAGTAACAGCTATATCAATGATATTTCATATTATTACATTCTTTACATTAGATGAAAGAGGGGTATTAACATTGTTAATGGTAATTGGAGAAATATTTGAAGGGGGAGTCATACCAATAGTATTCTTTCCAAAATTTCTTCAAGTAATAGCATACATGTTACCATTTAGATATATATGCGATATACCATTTAGAATATATTCTGGGAACATTAATATAGCAGGATCATTAATTAATATTGGATTATCTATAGCGTGGTTAATACTGTGTTTTGGTATAGGAATTATATTATCAAAAAGAGCATTAAAAAAAGCAGTTATACAGGGAGGCTAATATGAAAATATATTTTGAATCCATAAAAATGCATCTTAAATCAGCGTTAGAGTATAAAAAATCATTTATAATAATTTTTATATCACAATTTTTAGTATTTTTTTCATATTACTTTGTAATATTAGCCTTGTTTAGTAAATTTGATAATATTAAAGGATTTACTGTTTATGAAGTATTATTAACTTTTTCAATAATTCAATTGGGATTTTCTATAGATGAAATATTTGTAAGGGGTTTTGATAGATTCGATGATTTAATAATAACTGGTAATTTTGATAGATTATTAGTAAGACCACAGTCCATTATAATGCAAGTACTATCATCAAAAATAGATATTGTAAAATCTTCTAGAATAATACAAGGAATAATAATTTTAATAATAGCTTTAATTAATTTAAATATAAATTGGGATATATATAAAGTAATAACATTAACATTGATGATACTCAGTTCTATTGCTATATTTTTTGCAATATTTGTATTTATGGCATCTTATTGTTTTATTACAGTCCAAGGATTAGAAGTTAGATCTTTATTCACAGATGGCGGTAAGAATATGGCAAAATATCCAATAGGTATATTTAAAAAAGGATTTATATTTATATTTACATTTATAATCCCATATGCATTTGTAAACTATTATCCGCTATTATATCTTCTAGGAAGAGTAGATAATAAATTATATGCATTTTCTCCATTAGTCGTATTTTTATTTCTAATACCTGCTTTACTATCATTTAAATTAGGTATGAAAAAGTATGCAAGTACAGGATCATAATATGATATAATGTTTAAGGTGATAATATGAGTTTTATAGAAATATTAAAAGTACTATTTATAGGTTTAGTTGAAGGTATAACAGAATGGTTACCAATATCATCAACTGGACATATGATATTAGTTGATGAATTTATTAAATTAAATGTAACTAAAGAATTTAAAGAGATGTTTTTAGTTGTAATTCAACTAGGAGCAATACTAGCAGCACTATCTTTATTTTTTAATAAACTATATCCATTTAACAAACCAAAAGAAGTTAGAAAAGATACATATAGTTTATGGCTAAAAATAATTATAAGTTGTGTACCAGCAGGAATAATAGGAATATTATTTGACGATTGGGTATTTGCTAATTTTTATAATTCAATAGTAGTATCTTTAGCATTAATAATATATGGAATATTATTTATCTATATAGAAAAAAAAGAAAAGAAACCAATAGTAGAATCATTTAGAGATATAACTTACAAGACAGCATTCTTTATAGGTTTATTTCAAGTATTATCGATAATACCTGGAACATCAAGAAGCGGAGCAACTATAGTTGGCGGATTATTACTAGGAATAAATAGAGTAGTAATAACTGAATATTCATTTATGTTAGCATTACCTGTAATGTTTGGTGCTTCTTTTGTAAAGTTATTAGACTTTGGATTAAACTTTACAAATACAGAATTAATAGTACTAGCATTAGGCATGATAACAGCATTTATAGTATCGTTATTCTCAATTAAATTACTATTAAAATATATCAAAAAGAATGACTTTAAAGCATTTGGTTGGTATAGAATAATACTAGGAATAATAGTGTTATTATATTTCATAATATTTTAAACAGATTAATTATCTGTTTTTTTATGATATAATTTAATTGGTGATAATATGAATATAAAAATTAAAAAGAATGGACCTTATTTAGTAAGTAAAGATATACCATTAAATCAATTAATAATAACAAGAGGCAAAGATGAGTATGTATATAAAGAATCAAAGATATACATAAATAATAAAGATTATAAATTATGTAGATGTGGTAGATCTAAAAATAAACCGTTTTGCGATGGATCACATTTTACTCATAGATTTGAAGGAAAGTGTACAGCATCAAAAGAACCTATATGTAAAAGAGCAAAGATATATTCAGGTGATAAATACATAATGGAAGATACAGAAAACTTATGTGCATTTGCAAGATTCTGTCACATTAAAAATACTGATTCATGGAATCTAGTTGAAACTGCAACAACAAAAGAGGAAGAGGAATTATTAAAAAAATCAGTTATAGAATGCCCTAGTGGAAGATTAGTATTGTATGATAAAAAAACAAAAGAAGTAATAGAACCTGAGTATAAAAAAGAAATATCTTTATTAGAAGATCCAGCAAATGATTGTATGGGACCTTTATGGGTAAAAGGTAATATACCAATTGAAGATGAAGATGGTAATACATTAGAAGTAAGAAATAGAGTTACATTGTGTAGATGTGGTCAATCTAAAAATAAACCATATTGTGATGCATCTCATGTATACTTTTATGAGGATTAATATGAATATAGCGATAGAAAAATATAATTTAAAAACTAATAAAATAAAAAGAAATATTGAAATAGCATTAATATCGGATATACATTACATGGATAGTATGGCTGATGATTATAATCACACTATTATTAATAAAATAAAAGAATTAAAACCAAATTATATAGTATTAGGTGGAGATTATTTTTGCGGTTTTGGTAATTTTAGTTTTATAAACGAATCATCAATGAACTGTCTAAAAGAATTATTAGATGGATTAAAAAATATTGCTCCAGTAATAATGATGTTAGGAAATCACGATTTATCAATAAAACAAGATAGTGAATTAAGAGAAGCATATAAAAAGTTAAAAGATAAAGATATTTATCCACTTGATAATGAAACATTAGAATTAGATAATATAACATTTACAAGCTTCTTTGCTCATAGAAAATCATATGCATGTTCAAGAATAATGAAGAAAAAACTAAAAATAATAATAGAAGATTGGTATAAATATAACTTTAAGATAAATAAAAATAAATATAATGTATTATTACATCATTTACCAGACACAATCTTAGATGATACTATAAAAGCAAAAATACCAGATATTTATAAATATGATTTAGTATTATCTGGACATGCTCATAATGGTTGTTATTCTCCAAAAAGAGAATCCAAATTAAAAGAAAAAGATAAATACATTGGATTTTGTGAATCACCAATAAATAGACCAATGTTTGTAAGAAAAGTATGTAGAGGTATGCATAATGTAAATGGTACTAAGTTAGTAATATCAAGAGGAATTACAAGCGGATTAAAATGGTCACTAGGAAATAAATTAATATTGCATACAAATAAAGAATATTCTTATATAACTGAGATAAATATAGTAGGTGAGTCAATTGAAAAATAAGAATATAATATTTGCAATAACATTAGTACTTTTATTTATAATATTATCTTTTCTAATTAATTCTCATATAACTACAAATTTTGAAATAAATTTTTATAAAGAAATAACTGAGCATATGTCTAATATTTTAACGTTAATAATGAAAATAATTAGTTATATGGGTAATACATTAATAGTTATATTAATATGTATAATACTAATATTAATACCTAAAATAAGATGGAAATATGGTTTAGTAACAGCAATAGGAGTAATAATATCAACTATGTTTAATAACTTATTAAAAGTAATATTTTTAAGAGAAAGACCTAATGTATTACAACTAATAAATGAAAATAGTTATAGTTTTCCAAGTGGACATTCAATGATAAATATGACTATGTATAGCTTATTAGCAATATTGTTATTTAAAAACATTAAAAATAAAAAATTTAAATATTTAATACCATCATTAGTAATGTTAATACCTATAATAATAGGTGTTAGCAGGGTATATCTTGGAGTACATTACATAACAGATGTAATAGGCGGATGGATATTTGGATTACTAATTACAGTTATTGTCTATCAAATATATAAAATAATTAAAAAAAATAAGGAGGCATTATGAAAAAGAATTTAATAATAATAGGAAGTATACTACTAGTAATAATAATAGGAATAATAGCATTTAGATTATATACCGTAAAAGATATTAAAAATACTAGTTGGGAATTAACAGGATGGAATGTTAGTTCATTAAATGCAGACGTAGCAACTATAACATTGAATTTTAAAGGTAATAAAATTAGTGGTAATGGTGGAGTAAACAGCTATGGTGGTGATTATAAAATAGGTTCAAATAAAAGAATAATACTTGATAATATATTTTCAACAGAAATGGCATCTATGAATCCAGATATTAATAGAGCAGAATCATTATTCTTTGCTTCATTAATATTAGTTAGATATTATGAAGTAGATAATAATGTATTAAAATTATTTGATAAGAATAATAATACATTATTAATATTTGAAAAAGTATAGAAAATATATTTTGGGGGTATAATGAAAAAATATAAAATATTATTATTTGATTTAGATGATACTTTAATTGATGATAAAGAAAATATAAAACATGCAATCAAAAAAATATTAATTGAGTATAATAAGGATTCAAATGATGAAGAAATAGATAGATGGATTGAAGTAGATAAAGCATATTGGATTTCAAGACAGGAAAAAGAAGCTTCGTCTGAAATAGAAGAAATAGAAGACTACACGAAACAAGAACTTGCAGATTATGTAAGATCTCAGAGATTTTTAATATATTTTAATAACAATATTTCAAGTGAAATGGCTGTTGAGATGAACAAAAAGTATGTAGAATATTTACGCGAAAACATAATTTCTATTTTTGGAGCTTATGAAACTTTAAAAAGTCTTGCAGAAAACCATAAGATAGTTATAATTACAAACGGTCCTAGTTTTGCAGCAAAAAGTAAAATAGAAAAAATTAATTGTTTGGAATTCGTACAAGAGATATATTCTGCGGATATGTTTGGAATAATGAAACCAAGTCTAAAATATATAAATGGAGTTCAAACACTGCTGAATAATTTCAACAATGAGGACTATTTAATAATTGGTGATTCTTTAAGATCTGATATTGCTTTAGGAATGATATCAAATATTGATACTTGTTGGTTAAACAACAACAATGAGAAGTTACTTGAAGAATATAAGCCAACAATAATTATAAATGACCTTATTGAATTGATTGAAAAGTTAAAAGTATAATTTTGACATAAAATAAAATATATGATATTATCTATTCGTAATATTTCAATTAGTCCATTCGCGTGATATTACCGTAGAAATATAATGAAGTATGTTGAGAATCTTCTTCATGAATGGCAAAAATATAAACCGTACAAAAAATGGTGGTTATTTTTTGCTATGAATGAAAGGAGGTTCTTTTATTAACCACAAATTATATTGAAAGGAAGAAAATTATGAAAGAATATGAATATTATCAAAATGTAAAAGATTGGGATTTTAGTAAGATAAATGCTGTAACAGAAACATTAACAAATTGGGATATGTATCAAATATTAAGAAATAATACTACTGAAGAATCAAAAATATTAGACTTAGGAACAGCTGGAGGTGAACAAATATTTAAACACTTTCCAGATGTAAAAGAAATATTAGCAACAGATTATTCTGAAGAAATGATAAATACTGCAAAAAAGAATTTATTAAAGAGTGATAAGAAAAATGTAATGTTTGAAGTAATGGATAATCTTGTTATGACAACTAAAGATAACTATTATGATGTAGTAACAGCTAGACATACACCAACTGATCCAAAACAAATATTTAAAACATTAAAAAATGGTGGATTATTAATAATAAGAGGTGTAGATCAATTAGATTGTTGGAGTTTAAAAAGAATGTTCAAAAAAGGACAAGGATATAAAGATAAGTCAACAATTGGACTGCGAGATTATGAAGCGGTGTTAGATGCTGGATTTAAAGATGTCGAGTTAGTACCTATACACACAAGAGAATATTACGAAACAAAAGAAGATTTATTAAAACTATTGTACAAAGTACCAATATTGATTGATTGTTCAGAAGAAAATCCGGATTCATTTGAAACTAATCCGGAAATTGATATGAATATATTAGATGAATACATAAAAAATAATACTTATGAAAAAGGAATACTTTTAATAAGAAGATATTATGGAATAACTGCTAAAAAACCAATGTAAAAAAGAGAGTAATCTCTTTTTTTATGATATAATTTATATGGTGATTATATGAAAGACACTGTAATATTGTTTATTCATGGATTTTATGGACACATTGAAGATTTTGATTATATAAAGAAATATTTAGAAGATAATGGATATAATACACATTCATTTATATTGTCTGGTCATGATAAAATTAAGTTAGAGAAAGCAACAAGAAATGACTGGATAAAAGATTGTGAAAATGAAATAGAAAAATTAAGAAAAAATTATAAAAACATAATTATTATAGGACATAGTATGGGTGGAGTTTTAACTTCAACTATGGCAGTTAAATATAAAGAAGTAAAGAAAATAATATTATTAGCTCCATCTTTTGAATATTTTGGCTCAGTTGATGGTAAACTAAAAGTCATACCAACAATTAAAAGAGCAATAAAATTAAGAAAAGATAAAGATTTTAAAGACTATTCTTCAAAGTCTAGTAGGGTATCTATACCAGTAGTAAGAGAATTTATGAAATTAGTAAAAGAACATACTAAAGATATATACGATGTAGAATGTCCAATATTAATAATTTTAGGAGATAAAGACTTTGTTGTTCCGATAGAAAAAGTAAATAGAATATATGAAAAAATAGAAAACAAAGATAAAAAAATGATTGTAATAAAAAATGGTATACATTGGTTCTTATCATCAAAATTAATAGAAACTGTATTTGATGATATAAAAGAATTTATAAGGAGTTAATATGCAAGCAATAATAATTAGTGTAATGAACAAATTTGGATATTTAGGAATATTGTTATTAATAGCAATAGAGAATATATTTCCACCAATACCATCTGAGGTAATATTAACATTTGGTGGATTTATGACAAAACAACCCAATAGTTCTTTAACTATATTAGGTGTAATAATATTTGCAACAATTGGATCTATTGTTGGAGCGTTAGTTCTTTATTATATTGGTAAAATACTTAATAGAGAAAGATTAGAAAAAATAGTATCTGGTAAAATAGGTAAGATACTTAGAGTAAAGGCAAAAGATATAGAAAGTGCTGATAAATGGTTTGATACAAAAGGCAATAAAACAGTATTCTTTTGTAGATTTATACCAATAGTTAGAAGTTTAATATCTATACCAGCAGGTATGAGTGAAATGAAGATGCCAAAATTCTTACTTTATACAACAATTGGTTCAGCTATATGGAATACTGTATTAGTAATAATAGGCAGTATAGTTGGTGAGAATTGGGAAAAAGTAGTAGAGGTAATAGATAAGTATTCTAAGGTAGTATTAATATTATTGGCAGTATTATTTGTGGTTGGAGTGTTTATATTTTATAAGAGTAGAAAAAAAGAGGCAAAATAATGAAAGAAATTGTTTTTGTAACAGGCAATAAGGGTAAACAAGCTGAAGCTCAAAAGTGGTTAGATAGAAATAATATAGTAGTATCTTGCTATGATTATGATATATACGAGCCAGATGTAAATGATATAGAATTTATTGCAAAAACAAAAGTATTACAAGCATATGAAAAAGTGAATAAACCATGTATTGCTTTAGATGCAGGATTCTATATAAACAATTATCCAAATAATCCAGGATTTCCGGGAGCATTTCCTAAAAGAGAGTTATTAAATAAAATAGGAATAGATGGATTACTGGGAATAATGAAAGATGTAGAAGACAGAAGTTGTTATTTTAAAGAATGCTTAGCATATTATGACGGAAAAGATATATCATATTTTTATGGAGTATCAAAAGGTGAAGTAGTAAAAGAAAAAGTAATAGGTGATAATACAAAAAAATGGTCAGAATTATGGTATATATTTAGACCGGATAATTGTAATAAAACATTATCTGAAATGACAGAAGAAGAAAGAGAAAATAGACCAGATAATCATACTAATGCACTAAAAGAATTTAGTGAGTGGTTTTACAAAAAATAAAAGACTAGTAATAGTCTTTTTATCTTCTTCTTTTTATTTTATCATATCCAGGTTCTGCAGGAAATGGTTTTATAGGCAAACTTCTAATTCTTGATAAAGTTTCAAAAACAGCTTCTCCAACTCTATCATCACTTCCATGATACATTAATTTACCATCTACTTTTTTATATCCACATAAATTTATAATTCTAAAAAAATAAAACGGATCATCTAACTTTTGCATAAAGCGATATAATTGATTACCACTTAAACTTTCTCCATAATTTAATAATCTTAATAATTCTCCTATGTTTGATGAATGCTTTATTTGAAAGTTATCACAGTGAGTAGCTTCAGTATCAACACCATCAATTTCATATCTTGCTGATGTATATAAAGAATCTTTTGATAAACCATTTTTTAAACCTTCAAACGCACATTTTCTAACATATAATGTTCTTGGATATTCTATGGTTTTTAATACATCAATTCTGCCATTATACCCCAAATGTTCAACATCTTGACTAATTATAATACTTTCTTTTTGAGTCACTTCTTTTGTTAAAGCACCAACATTAATTTCATTTCTACCTATTAAATATCCTTTTTTTCCTATGCTCATACTTACACCTCAATTTAATTGATATAATATCATATATTATAAAAAAGTAAAGTATGATATAATTTTTATATAGTAAAGACAGGAGGTGAATTATGAAAAACAAACTAAAAAAGTTAGCTAATTTTAATTTATTTATGGGATTCTTTCATTTTATACAAGGTGTATTTATGTTAGTGGTATCTCTTACTGTAGATAAAGTAGCAAATTTTAAACCTATGATATGGTCATATTTCTTAAAATTTGATACAAATACAATGAGATTAGTAACTAGTCCAAAAGAATTATTTGAATTACCATTTGGAATATTAGTATCTGTATTCTTGTTTTTATCAGCATTATTCCATCTAATAGTATATTTAAATAAAAAGAAATATTTCGAAGGATTAGAAAATAATATAAATAAATTTAGATGGTATGAATATGCACTTAGTTCATCATTAATGATAACATTAATAGCAGTACTATTTGGAGTATATGATATAGGAGCATTAATATTAATATTTGGATTAAATGCCACTATGAATCTATTTGGATTAGTAATGGAAAAGATGAATCAAGGAAAAGAAAAAACAGATTGGACAGCATTTGTATATGGAAGTATATCTGGTATAATTCCTTGGGTAGTAGTTATAATGTACGCATTCGGTAATGCTAATCCAGCAGAAGTACCATGGTTTGTATATGCAATATTCGGATCATACTTTGTATTCTTTAATTGTTTCCCAATAAATATGATATTACAATATAAGAAAGTTGGAAAATGGAAAGAATATATATATGGAGAAAGAACATATATAATATTAAGCTTAGTTGCTAAATCAGTATTAGCTTGGTTAGTATTTGCAGGAATTATGCAACCATAAAGACATGAAAATGTCTTTTTTTTATGATATAATTATTTTATATTAGGAGGAAATATGAAAAGAATAATAGCAATTGGTGGAGGAGAAACAGGAAGACCAGGAACACAGTATGAAACTTATGAAATAGATAAAGAAATAGTATCTTTATCTGGTAAAAATAATCCTAATGTTTTATTTGTTGGTACAGCTTCCTCAGATGATGATAGTTATTTTGAAATAATTAGTAAAGTATTTTCTAGATTAAATTGTAATGTTAGTAATTTAGCTTTAACTAAGAAAACATATACAATAGAAGAATTAAGAAAAATTTTAGAACAAACAGATATTGTATATGTTGGTGGAGGTAATACAAATCAACTTTTATATATATGGAGACAAATGGGCTTTGATAAATTATTAGATGAATTTTCTGAAAAAGGATTAATACTTAGCGGATTAAGTGCTGGTTCATTATGCTGGTTCTCATATTGTAATTCGGATTCTTTAAAATTTGAAGAAGGAAGCAATAAACTAACTAAATTAGATGGTCTTGAATTTATAAATGCAGCAAATTGTCCTCATTATAATAAAGAAGATGGTAGAAAACAAGGTTTAAAAGAAATGATGAAAGGCTTACCAGATCACGTTTCAATTGCTCTTGATAATTGTGTAGCAATTGAAGTAGTTGGAGATACATATAGAATTATTTCAAGCAATGATAATGCAAATGCATATAGAACTTATTGGTTGGATGATGAGTATATAGAAGAAACAATTCCAAAATCAGAAGAGTATTCCAGTCTAAGCGAATTATTAAAGAAGCCATCAAAACATAAAAAGTAAAAGGAGTAAATATGAAAATAGTATATTTAAGTAATGCTGGGCACACAAAAGAATATGCAGAAATGCTAGGAAAAGAGTTAAAAGTAAATGTTATTGACATAAAAGAATACCAGAAATCCGATGAAGAAATTGTATATATGGGTTGGATTAGAGCTGGTATTATAAATGGTTATAATAAGATAAAAAATTCAAATATTAAATGTGTAATTGGAGTAGGTATGGCTCCTAATATAGAAGATGTAGTAAATAAATTAATAAATCAAAATAATATAAATCAAAAATTCTTTTATTTACAAGGTGGTATGGATGTATCTAGATTAAGAGGATTTAATAAGTTTATATTTAATATGGTAAAGGCTGTGGTTAATAAATCTAAAAAGATAGAAGACAAAGAGATGAAAGATATATTAAATAGTGAAGGTAAATTTATTAAAAAAGAAAATTTAAAAGATATATTAGAATATTTAAAATAAAAAACAATCAAAAATTGTTTTTTTTTATTATTGAAGCACACTAATTTTAATAAAAATGCTTTTAAAAATGCAATTATATTGTTCAAAATAAGTCATATTACTTAAATAAAAAATATTGTTTTAATAATTAATGCTTGTTATACTCTAAATGTAAATTCAGGAGGTAAAAATATGGATCAAGTACCAGTTAGTAAAAATACAAAAGTAGAGAACCTAATTTATGAAGTTAGAGGTAAACAAGTAATGTTAGATAGTGATTTAGCAAAACTTTATAACTGTGCAAATGGAACCAAAACAATTAATCAAGCGGTAAGTAGACATATTAATAGGTTTCCAGAAAGATTTATGTTTCAACTAACGAAATATGAATATGAAAATTTGGGGTCCCAAATTGGGACCGCAAATAGTATGTCTAGAACTATTCCGTATGTATTTACTGAACAGGGCGTCGCAATGCTTGCTACTATTTTAAGAACAGCAGTTGCAGAACAAATAAGTATTCAAATAATGGACGCATTTGTTTCGATTAGAAGATATATTTCCAACAACTTAATGGAACAAAAATATGTAAAAGACTTAGTTTTTAAACACGATAAAGACATTATGTTGTTACAAGAATCACTTTATAAATTAAGTACAAAAGAAAAAAACAATCATATATTTTTTGAAGGACAAGTATATGATGCTTATTCAAAAATAATTGATATATTTAACAGTTCTAAAAAGGAAGTCGTTATTATAGATAACTATTTAGATAAAAATATGCTAGATATTATTTCTAAATGTAAAACTAAAGTATTATTAGTAACTGCAAACAAATTGAATGACATAGATTTTTTAAAGTATGAGAAACAATATAACAACTTAAATATAAAAATAAATAATAAGTTTCATGATAGATTTATTGTTATAGATAAATGCATATTATACCATTTGGGTTCTTCATTAAATTCAATAGGGTATAAATGTTTTGCTATAACTAAAATAGATGATGAAGATATTCTAAATCAATTAATAAAAAAACTCGAACTATAGAAGCTCAAGCATTTATTTTTGGAGCAGATAAGGAGAATCGAACTCCCGCCTTAACCTTGGGAAGGTAACGTTCTACCATTAAACTATATCTGCAAAATTAATTATATTATATCATAAAGTATGGTCATAAATGAAAAATTTGGTATAATATAAAAAGAGGTAGATTATGGATAAAAAAATAACAATAGGTTTATTTAACGATGCTTATTTCCCATTTGTTGATGGAGTAGTAATGGTTGTAGACAACTATGCAAGAAGATTAGCTAAAATTGCTAATGTGGTTGTTTTTGCACCTTCAACACCAGGTGAGGAATTTGATGATAGTTCATTGCCTTATAAAGTTGTAAGATGTCAATCATTCAAAGTACCATTTAGTGATTACTCTTGTTCAACTCCGGAGTTCACATTAAATTTTAAAAAGAAATTAGATGAATGTAAATTGGATATAATACATATACATTCACCTTTTGGAATAGGAATATATGCATATAATTATGCTAAAAGACATAAAATACCAACTGTATGTACATTACATACTCAATTTGATCAAAACTTTATCAGATTAACTAGATCAAAGAAAGTATCAGAAGAAATAGTTAAGGCATTAATTAATTTATATAATAAGTGTGATGAATGTTGGACAGTTAATATAGCTATGGCTAAAACATTGTGTAATATTTATGGTTATAAAAAAATACCAGTAATAATAAATAATTCTACTGATATGACTCCTACAAAAGATATTAATAAATCTAAGGATAACGTTAATAAAAAATATAAATTAAATAACAAAGAAAAAGTATTTTTATTTGTTGGTAGAATAAATAAATTAAAGAATATATTGTTTATTGTTGATGCATTAAGAATATTGAAAAATGAGAATTTAAAATTTAAAATGTTATTTGTTGGTATTGGTCAAGATGAGAAGATGTTAAGAGATTATGTAACTAATAATGATTTAGATAAAGAAGTAATAATGTGTGGGAAAATAACTGATAGGGAAGAGTTAAGAGATTTATATGTTAGAGCAGATTTGTTCTTATTTCCATCATTATATGATACTAATTCTTTAGTACAAATAGAAGCAGCAAGTCAAAGTACACCAACTGTATTTATTGAATCGGCAACTAGTTCAACAGTAACAAATATGGTTAATGGATTTATTACAAAAGATAATGCTATTGAGTATGCGGATATGATATTAAAAGTAATGAAAGATAATAAATTGTATAAAGAAGTATCTAAAAATGCATATAAAGATTTATATAAAAGTTGGGATGATGTAGTAAAAGAAGTTTATAATAGATATATAAATTTAATAAATAAAAAGAGTCGATAATTGAAGTGAACCCCAAATAGTTCACAGCAAATATCGGCTCTTTATTCTGTAGTTTGTTCTATTAACTTAGAAACAGTAATGGTTAATTCTGTATCACTTTTTATATTACTTACTAAGTAAGAAGAAGGTATACTTTGTTTTAAAATAGTGTTATCTGTTCCTTCGGTAATATCTTCATAGACAATATTTAATTTAATATTTCTAGCAGATGCCCAGGCTTCTGCTATATTTTTATCTTGGTTTTTAAAACTAGGTACAGTT
>Ga0209373_10001137_pt1 | contig 33700 bp, 29 predicted proteins | sample Higcelweek5metaG_FD_187173 | JGI IMG/M metagenome (GOLD analysis project Ga0209373, IMG submission 187173) | Freshwater pond sediment microbial communities from the University of Edinburgh, under environmental carbon perturbations - High... | ecosystem: Environmental > Aquatic > Freshwater >... | reverse complement strand
AAGTACAACTCCTGAATAACGAAGAATGTTTTTAAAACTGTTATGCTTTCCTGTATTGCCGGATTTCTTTGATGTCGTGGCAGATGCTGAAAGATCAACGGAAGGGATTGAGTCTTTATCACTGCCGGCTGATAATGCTGTTGTTTCTTTATTTGGTGCAACATAGGAAAAAGCTGTTGTCCCCGCAGTAAAGATATGATCTTTTACTGAAACGTTTGATTTACCATTTTGTAAAAAGAATGAATTCTGTATTTTCAGATGCTCTGTCTGAGATCGTATACCGTAAACACTATATTGAACTATGCAGTTGTCAAATAATGTACCGATTGCACTTTCGTAAATATCAATACCGTTCCAGTCGTATGGTGCGGCGTTCACTGAGCTGACTTGATTATAAATCGGATCATTCCTTGATGTAAAAACAACCGGATTTTCTTTTGTACCTTTTACATAAAGAGACCCTTGTACATGTAAACCTGTAAAATTACTGAAAAGAAGTACAACACCGCTCTCAATTGAGACAGTCGTTCCAGGTGTAACAAAAATATCTGCTTCAACAAGATAAGGTGAATTATCAAGTGTCAGCTGAAGAGGTAAAGACCCGCTTATGGATGAGTATGTTTTCGATACACTGTCAGACTGAATTACTGCAGTCGTTTCACTTTGTGCATATAATGAAACAACTGAAATTATAATTATAAAGAGAAAATGTATGTAGTTTTTAAAAACTGAGATTTTTCTGTTAATTGGATAAATCATTTTGAAGTACCTTGTTTATTCTGCGAATTTCTGAATCTGCATATTCAAATTGAGGAGTTGATGGCATCCCTTTTAGAATATATTTCAAATCAAACCATGCTTCCATTGCTTTTTCACCCTGCTCTTTTGTGCCTGATTGATCAAATGCGGCAGTCAGGCATCGTGCTTTACCGGACATGTATAGTATCCGCCGCTGTTCAGTTGATAATCTTCTGGATGGAGTTTTAAATCCTTTTTCAACGTATGAAAGAGCATCCTGCCACCTGCCTTTATTACAGAGATAGTTGGCGTATAGAGAATAGTATTCACCATCGTCAATAGAATGAATCCTGAAAAGTTCAGCTGCTTTTGTATAGTCTTTCTTTTGTACTGCTGAACTTATAATATGTAAAATTGTATCGGTTGATAATGCATTGGAATAATTGTTGCCCGATGAAAAGGTGCTGCTTTGTTTAAGGTTTTTTGATGTACTCTCCCTGACGGATTTTCTTTTGTCATTTTTTAAGGTTGATAATGGCCGTTTTTTACTGGAAATAGATTTTCCTGAATCGTTATTGTTATTGTTTGACAATGTATTGCTGTTTGTCAATTTAGATTCAGATTGATACCAATTTTGTGCATCAGGGCTCGATAAAACATCGTTTCCGGAATCTTTGCCTGTAAGTTTATCTTTAATTATGGAAAAATTAAATCCATTCGGATAAAAAACAACTAATAATAATATTGCTATGGAAATAGTGGCAAGAGCAATAAGCGAAGTTTGAAGTAATCCATGTTTTTTAGTTTTTTTACGTTTAGGATTTGAGAAAAAGTGACTGATAACATATTCAGGTGACTCTTTAGTTGTCTTGTAATAGGATTTTTCTATGTCAACAAGAAGTTCCTGTGCACTTGAATACCTGTCATCACGGTCAAATGCCATACATTTCCTGACAATTTTTTTAACTGCAGGATTTATATCATGACATATTTCATGAAATGGCACATAAGTATCATTAAGACGTTTGTGTACCAGTTCTGAGAGATTTTTACCGGAGAATGCTTTTTTTCCTGAAAAAAGCTCATACATAACTACACCAAGAGAATAAATATCAGTTCGTTCGTCAACTTGAACTGATTGAAGCTGTTCAGGGGATGAATAGTGAATGGATCCATTGACTTTATCTTCTTCTGTATGAAGAGTTTCATCTGTCGGTGTAGCTAATCCAAAATCAGTTAATTTGACAACTCCTTGACGGGTAATCATTATGTTTGCAGGTTTTATGTCGCAATGAACAATACCTTTTCGCTGAACGCCATAAAGAACGTAATTCTGACGATGGGCATAAGTGAGTGCTCTGCAGATGAGAATACAAATCGCTGATGCAACTTCAGTCGGAAATGCTCCGGTTTCAGATAGAATTTCTTTTAGACAGTATCCGTCTATTATTTCCATCTCAATATAGGGAATTCCATTCCATTCGCCAACATTATGAATCTCAACAATATTTGGATGTTGAAGTTTTGCAGTGATTTTTATTTCAGTTTCGAAACGTTCAAGTGATTTATCTGAAATATCAGGATGCCACAATTTTACTGCGCGTTTAATTTCTAATTTAGGATTCCATATCTCATAAACTGTTGCGAAACCGCCTTTTCCAAGTATGGCTGTAACCTTTCCTGATCCAAGTACAGTATCAGTATCAACTGTTTTATTGTGAGATGCGCGTAAACGTTTGTTTTCAGTTACTTTTTTATTATCCATAGTATTCATATTATTACATAATATATTTGAAAAGACATCTTAATGGAATAAATTATTCCTGAATCCACAAAATCAGTGAATGTGTTTTTTACCATTTTTAAAGAGATTTTACCTAATATTCAGCCTTTTTGTCTATTATGTATTTGTTGATGGTCTGTCAGGCCTGATCTGTAGTGAAATTGGTATGTGTGATTTATCGCAGTATCTGTTTTTTAGAAATTTTACTTTAATTACCTCAGCTTGTTTGTGAGACCATGCAATTGCCGGTTTTTCAACAAAAAACCAGGATAATGAAGCAATAGCATAAGATAGAATTAGAGCAACCAGAGAAACAGAAAACCAGAGTCCTAAATCTGTCATCTCCCCATGCCTGTACATAGGCATCCAGAAATATTTTATCATTTCAAGTATTACATTATGCCAGATATAAATACCAAATGAAAGCAGTGCAGTAACTTTAAAAAAACGATTATCAAAAATATTACCCAAAAAACGACTGAATGGAAGCACACACAAAAGTAAGCTTATACCAATTGGAAAAAGCGGGAAGTAATATGGTTGTTCCTGAAAACTCCAACTGAATGGACTCCTGTGGCGCATATACCATAGAAATGCTATGAGAAGCAGTGTCACAATTATTGCGATTATATCGAAAATTATGGATGACGTTTTTGATTTAAGTGCTTTTCCAATGTTGATTGTGATTGCTGCACTGAAAACACCAAAAATATATTGTCCAAAAAAACCTATTGGATTGTAATGGGGCCACCAGGTCTTTGCACCCCCGATCAACCCGAAATCCCAGCTTTTTCTAAAAGGATCTGTTTGACAGGAAATAAATATGAGTTGGTTGACAATGAGAACAAACGACAGAGCTGCTGTCCAGTAAATTAAACCATTCGTGAGATTATGCTTACTTTTAATCGAAAAAAGGCCTATCATGAAAATAGGCATTAAAAAATAACATAGCACTTCAAATCCAATAGACCATAAAGGACCATTTAATTCTGTTGGAAAAAGTGTTTGCCATGTAAATGCACTTGTGAAAGTAAGACCTGCGATATAACGCCATACAGCATTTCCTGCACCTGGTACAAGAACAAGACTCATTAAAAAACAAAATGTCAGGCTTAGATAAAATCCAGGTATTATTCTTGCAGCACGTCGCAATGCAAAAAGACGCAGGCTTGGTATTCTGTTATTCTCAAAGTATGCAGTCCAGAATGGATAAGAAAGAAGAAAACCGCTTAAAACAAAAAATGCACTTACTCCTGCAGGAAAAGTCTTAAAAAGATATTGAACTTCCGTAATTGCGTCAGATTGACTATTCATACTCAGTCTGACGCTAAGGTGTGTAAAAACAACCATCAGACATGCAATCGCACGTATACCATCAGCACCCTTTAATTGTTTCTTCAGATTTTTCCTCACAAATCTATCTGTTTCAGGACTTTATTATCTTAAACAAATGTCCGTGAACTATGTACTTTGTAAATGCTGCAGTTTAAAGTAATATATTGCATAATAAATAACCATTTCAGTAAAATACCATTTTCTAAGTTTTAAATAAAGAAAATCTTCAATCTTATTGCTGTTATCATCCAATGTACTGCTTTTTTTATTATTAATACTCCATTTTATTCTAAATAATTGTTTATGAACTAAATCGATATAAGTCGAAAATTAATTACATATGATTCTTTGCAATTTTTGAAGGAGTATTTTATTTTAGTTATAGAATCTGATCTCAAACAGATGGTTTACATTATAAATTATGTGTAAACATTATTTTGCTGGTTATCAAAAGAAAAAATATTATGAGCAAGAAATCAAAAAAAGGTTTTTTAGGTATTGTCACGAATGTTTTAAAAATAGCTACTGCAGCTGCGAGCGTTTTCTATCTTTTCAAAGAAAGAAAAAAAATAAATGGACTGTTTAAGAACTCGAATTTTATTGTTGCAGCGCTTTATGGAATACTTCTTTCCGGAATAGCTGTTATTTTTCGTTTGATTATGGCCCTTAACTGGATTATTCAACAAGCCGCCAAATAGTAATAATTAAAATGCCTGATTAAGCATTCTGTAAACATTAATCAAACTGTAAGATTAATTGTAAAGTTATAGTTCTATTCTAATTCGTAAAGAAAAGAGCGGATTCGCAGCCAATCCCAATCAGGTGTTTTTTTGTTTGATGATTCAACTATCTTGAGAAACTGCATTCCTGCATTCTTGGCAGCAATTCCATCTGTGTCGTCACGATCACCAATAACAAGCACTTCGGATGGAGATAATTGCCATTTGTCTGAAATTTCAATAAATGGCCTTGGGGAAGGCTTGAGGGCTCCTGCAGATTCAGATGACATTAATATGTCAAAATTGAGTTTGTCAATTCCAAGAATTGCAAGGCGGTCTGCGATTTTACCATAATCAGATAGAACAGCAAGTTTATAATTATTTGATTTTACCTTTGCGAGTACTTCATTGATGCCGGGTCTTGAATTTTTCTGATAATGCATTGTTTTAACAAATGCATTATAAAAATTATTCTCAATCCACTCTTTTACTTCATTTTCGTCACATTTGTCTACAGATGCAAGATCTTTACAAATAAAACTAATCAGGTTGCTGTAATTTTTAAGATCTTTTCCGGCAAAAGTTTTACGTATTTTCATATAACGGGGGAGACGAAGAATGTGCGGATAGACATTCTTCGTTAATAAAAGACGCATGTACCAGCGCATCCGGTACAGCGTTCCGTCAAGATCAAAAATAATACCACGGACAGTACTTTTGTCAAGTATCATAAGTTAATTGCCTGCACATTCACCTGATGCCAGATATATGTTCTCAAACATTTTCTCAATAAGATTCAACGGTACAGATGAGAATGCAATTCTTATATTATCACCCTGAGCAATCACACCTGTGCTGTATTTTTCGATTAATGTTTTTCTGACAGTCTCTGCTTTTTTTGACTGAATTTTAACACACATGAAGTATCCTGAATTATATGGAAGTGCAATAAAAAATTCGTTGTATTCCGGATGCGCTGCCAGAATCTCACGAATTTTCATGTATCTGCGTTTGAGAATGTCGTATTTGGCAGTTTTCTCATTGTCATATGTCGGATGGCTGTATGCATTCAGAAGAAGTGTCTGAGCTACATTTGATGCATTTGAAATATTTCCGCGTATTGCAGCTCCTGCTTTGGATTCAAGTGCACTATATAAGGCAGGAGAATTTCTTGCACATCCAAAAGTTATGAAGCCGGTTCTGAATCCCCAGCAATAGTCTTCTTTTGTCGGTCCGTCAAGTTTCACGGCAAGAATTTTCTCATGCGCATCAGCAAGAAGTGCAAAAATTGATTCTTTAAGAATACCTTCTTCGTAAACCAACCCGAAATAGGCATCATCAATCAGTACAACTATTTCCCTGCCTTTTTTTGCTTCATCAACAAGTATATTCTTAATAATAGCAGCTTCATCTGATGTGATAGTGTAGCCTGTGGGGTTATTTGGGAAATTCAGGATAACAATAATTTTTGATGTTTTTGATGCTTCAATTGTATCACGCAGTCCATCAGTATTGAATGCATTGTTATTTACAAATGTCGGGAAAAGCTTCAGATTTGCACCATATGCGTTTGAAAATACAAGGTCATAATTTTCCCAGTAAAGATCCGGAGAAATGATGTCGTCACCATCATTGACAAAAAGGTATCCGGACACGGAAAGGCCATGTGTCAAAGCACTTGTTACAATAGGGAGGCTGTACGGTTTGCCATTTAGAGATGGATTCTTTTTTAAAAGAAGACCATGCCACAGTTTTCTGATTTCCATTCGTCCGTAACTTGGTGCATAATTAAATGCCTCATGATCTTTCAGGTTTAATTGCTCATTGAGAGATTCAAGAACCATCGGAGTTCCATCATCTTCAAGTGCAGTACCGATAGTACCATTAATCTTGGAGCCTTTTGCTTCTGCTGACTGTTTTAAAATTCCTTTTTGCGGAAAAAAAATTGCTTTTCCTTTGTCTGATAACATGTTATAAACATGTGGATTGACTGCTTGAATCGCATCGTTCAGTTCAACAGCTTGAGGGTTGTAATTCATAAAAAGCTCCTGACTCCTTCAATAAATTTTTTTTTATTCATAAAAATAGCCAAAAGATTATCATGCATATGCACTGATCTTTTGGCTTTAATTTCATACATATAAAAGTATATAAATTGTCTGTTTTAATCACAAAAAATTGATGTTTTTATACACTTTCAGACAAACCTATTGAAGATAATTTATACTTTTTATTGAGTCAACAGTAATTTATTAATTATTGGCACTAAAAAATATTCATTTTATAAAGAACTTTACTAAAATAAAGCTAAAATGTACTATTTAGTGGTAATTCAAGGAGGTACATGATAACACTTGTATTTTTAAATCAGGGATTTCTTATTCAACCTGAAACAATAGCTGCATTAAGAAAAATCCCAACATTACGATGCGTTTCAGTTGATATAACATCACATCCAAATGCTGAACAAGCTGAATTCCTGACTAAAATTCTTTCCGAACAGCAGTGTAGAATTCTGTTTACTATTAACGAATGGGGCATTGATACAGATGGGATTATACAAAAGTTCCTTGAAAAAAATCAGATTATGTATGTGAACTGGTTTGTTGATGATCCGTTCTATGAAGAAATAATATTGAAAAAAAAGTTCAGACCTTATAAACTTCGAATAGACTTTGTTTCAGATAAAGATTATCTTCAGAAAATGAAAGATCGCGGTTATAATGCGTTTTTTCTACCGCTGGGAACTGACTCATCAATATTTTACAACCAAAATTTTCCCCGTACAAAAGAGATTGTTTTTGTAGGGAATTCATATATACAGCAGATGGATGAACTCCTTGTTGATGCTGATGAGCTGATTTTACCAATGACCAGTTTTCTTGCATCTGTTATAAATTCATATAATCATGATAATAATACTGATATTGAATGTGCAATTGTAAATTACCTTGAAGACAGAAAACTTCCGGATAAAATATCTTTTGAACGCGCTGTATTTATAGCTAAACATTTTGTCGGGTATCTTTACAGAAAACAAATAGTGACTGGTTTGGTAAAAGAGTTTGCAGCATTTTCAATTATTGGTGATGCAGGATGGAAAAAAATAACTGATCCGCAGCGTGTCTCAAAAGTCGGCTATTACAATGGTCTCAGAGAACTCTATAATACAAGCAAGATCAATGTTGATATTAACAGAGTGGTTATAAGGAATGGGTTTACACAGCGCACATTTGATACTCTTGCATGTAAATGCTTCTGTGTTACAGGCGCCAAACCTGTAGTTCAGGAATTTTTTAATACTGAAGGAGAAGAGAAGGAATTAGTGACATTCCGCAATTCCGAAGAATTGCACGATCTGGTTCGATATTATCTGATTCATGAGTCAGAACGTGAAAAAATTGCTGAACGTGGATTTAAAAAAGTTCTGTCTCTTCATACATATGATAATCGTGTTGCTGAAATTTTTAAATGTGTTCAGTCGTATCTGTAACTTGACCCCGGCATTTATTTTAATTGACTGATACTTTGCATAATGTGCATGATAACAAAAAACACTGTATCTATTATCAGACATCTCTTATTCTTTTATAATAGGCGCGGATGCATGATGCAAAAGGTCATTTTCTGTCTGATATACCGATATGAAGCCTTCTGTGTCAATTGACGATATCATATCGACAGCCTCGTTATTTGCTTCAATAATTGACAAACTTCCTTCATGTATTTTTATCAATTCAGAACATTTAACAATAACAGAAATGGAGGGCGGGTAAAAATAAGATCGTGGTGAAAAACCGATGGCAAAATTTATCTGCCCGCTTGCAAGGTATTTTTTTACAAGTGAATAGACTTCAGTTAAATCAGATTTATTATCTAAATCATCTTTTACGCGAATAATAGTATACGGCGGCTTGTAATCAATTTCAATTATCATATTTTGGTCTCTTTATAAGCACAAACTTATATGTTATACAATCAGTAAATTAGAGATTGACTATGTGATAAAACAAAATTTATCTGTTTTTTTCAAAATTACAATAATTGAATTTAAATATAAATACAATGCAATTTTATTTAAAACAATTATATTTATAAGATATTATTAATGCAGAGAGTGATTCAATCTGAAAATGCAAATTAGACAATCATTTTAGTAATTGAGGTACACATTTCATCTGACACTATCCTAAACCCCATAATAATAATCATAATAGTACAGAGATTACTTTACATGTAACTAAATTCATTGTATACTATTATTTTTCCTGAAAAAACCATCAACCAGGACTATGAGGATATCAGGATATGTCTACAACTCCACCATCAGTGCTTCTTATCGATGATGAATTACCTATTTGTACAAGCGTTTGCGGAATGTTACAGATGACAGGATTTAGTGCTCAATTTGCAACTGATGCAGATCAGGGTTTCGAGCAATTGAGAAACGACTCAGATATTGACATAGTTCTGCTTGATGTTAATCTGGGGAGAGGTATGAGCGGTCTTGATGCTCTCAGGAAGATGAAAGACATCAATAAATATCTGCAGGTTATTATGTTTACATCACAAGACAGCCTCGAAATAGGGCTTGAGAGCATGAAACGAGGTGCAATTGATTTTCTGGCAAAGCCGTTTGATCTTAAATTATTTACAAAGATTGCAGCAACAGCTATTGAAAGAAAAAAAATCGAACAGGTCAGAGATTTATATTTTGATATGGTAATACATGATCTAAAGAATCCATTACAAGTGATAAGCAGTTCACATGAAATGCTTAATGATGACCTTAAGGATATGCTCAGCCCGATTCAAAAGAAACTTCTTGATGTTGCCGGCAGTGGTGTTAAACAGCTTCAAATGATTATCGGTAATGTTATAGGTATTACTAATTTTGAAAAAAATTCTCTTATTGCACGTCACGAAGCATTCAACATTAAAGATGCATTGTCCTGCAGTCTGAATATATTTGAATCCATGGAAATAATTTACAATCAATCCTCAGAACTACTTTGTACAGACAGAGACCTTTTGATCCGTGTTATTACAAATCTTGTAAGTAATGCACAGCGCTTTGCATTGCCTGGGACACCTGTAATTGTCAAATTAGAGAATGTAATAAATGCCGATATACAGATAAGTGTTAAAAATACAGGTTCTTTTATTGAACCGGAAGTTCGAGAGATTGTTTTCGATAAATTTTTAAGTATTCATTCAATGTCCAGATCAGTCAGAGGCCAGAATTTCGGACTTGGACTTACTTTTAGTAAATTTGCTGTTGAGGCAATGGGTGGAAGAATCTGGATTGAAGGTGACAGGCAGAAACCATCAACAACCTTTAAGTTTACAGTTAATAATTATAGAAATTAGTCGTGTCTGTTGAAATGGCTGCGCTTTTTATTTTTACTGGCGGATATAGCCGAATCAGCTATTTTTGACATGTTATTAACCTTACCTGTTTTTGTTGATTTGTCAATTAAAATCCCGGGTTGCGGAGTTTCTGGAGTCAAAGCGTCAAAAGTATTGCTGGTTTTATAAATATTTGCAGATGAATCTGTTTTTATTTGAGAAATCGAATCCTGGGAATCTGAGGAATCTTTTGGAGGGAAAAAACCGGTAAGATTAAAAAAACCTGAATCGTTGATTGCATGATGTAAATAAAGGTTGTTTGCAATCACTGCTATTCTTCTTGTTATAAAATTTGAATGCATGTTATTTGGATTTACACGTGTTGGCATTGCCAGCACTGCAGCAAGCCTGGCTGATTCATTGCGGTTAAGTGCTTTGGCACTCTTTTTAAAAAAGGTTCTTGATGCAGCTTCGCAGCCAAAAACATTTTTTCCCCATTGTGCATAATTAAGATATAATTCAAAAATTCTTTGTTTTCCAAGATATCGTTCCATTAGGACTGTATAAGCTAACTCTTTGAATTTTCGTTCAAAACTTCTACTGTCATCAAGAAATAGATTCTTTGCAAGTTGTTGTGTTATGGTGCTTGCACCACGTTTTACTTTACCCTTGACTCTGTTGTATTCATTAGCTGCAAGAATTGCTTCAATATCAAAACCAGGATGTGTATAAAATCCATCATCTTCTGCAGCAAGCACAGTACTTTTAAGATGTTGTGAAATAGAATCGAAAGGAACAAATTGATGTATCAGTGTATCTGTATCATTTGATTTTTGAAGTTCTTTACGGTACTCTTTCATGTATGCGGATTCAATTGGGTTGTGATTTTTAAGCCATTTGACTTCTTTAATTGGTGCTGAAATGTAGTTATATGCATAAACGATTGCAATTGTACCTGCTACAGAGAAAAGTACAGCATAGGTAAGAACAATAACTGCAAATGTTTTCCAGAGTATTTTTAAAATAAACAGAATAATTTTAATGACTCGTTTTATTTCCATAATTGGTTAAAATAATAAAAAAAATGTTTATGGTTATAAAAAATGATTTTTGAATCAGGAATTATTATGAATTGCGGTTAATCATTATTGTTTTATGTATATTGACTGAGTATTATCAGAATTATTATTACAATTAATAATTCTGCTGAGCCAGAGATCAATAGAAGGTTTAATGGAATTGGATTTCAGATATTTTATAAATTAAAAAAAATATGATTTGCAAAAAACGTATTTAATGTCAATCTGGATATATTATGTCAACAAACACCGGAATATTGCTTGCACTCGGGTCTTCATTATTATGGACTTTTTCACCAATATTTTTCTCTAAAGCCGGGCAGAAAATCGGTCCGTTTGCTGTTAATGTTTACAGACTTGTTATAGCTTCAATACTTTTATGGATTATTTTTGGAGTAATTCATATTGTAAAATGTTGCGGCTCTGCAATTCCATCACTTGAAACTCATTTATGGTTGTTTTTATCAGCTTTTGTGGGACTCATTGCAGGGGATTATTTGTATTTAAAATCACTTGTTAATATAGGCCCGCGCAGAACGACTCAAATTCAGACTATTACCCCAATTGTATCAATGTGTGCAGCATGGACTCTTTTTAATGAAGCAATCGGATTAAAATCACTTCTTGGTATAGTATTAATTGTTACAGGATTGATAATTGTTGTCATTGCAGAAAATAATCTTAAAAAAAGTAATGGTGCCGAACCAGGAAAGTTCTCTTTTAAAGGTTATTTCATATGTATTCTGGGAATAATTGGCCATGGTTCAGGTGCTGCATTGACAAGAAAAGCATTTCTTGTTGATCAGACTATGGATTTTTCATATGCAGCTGCAATAAGAATTTCTTCAGCTGCGATTATAATGCTGATTCTTTCATTTATTTCAGGAAAGAATTTACAGCGTAAAGACACCTCTATTTTTAGTAGAGATACATTTAAACCGTTACTTTTAGGTACAATTGCAGGACCTGTTACCGGAATGCTCTTTTATATTTCTGCATTGAAAAATGCACCTGCCGGAATAGTATCTGCACTGTCAAGTTTGTCTCCGATTATTATTATTCCAGTTGCGATTTTGTTTTATAAATTAAAAGTAAACATGATTGTATTTACCGGTACTGCAGTGGCAGTTGCCGGAGTGTTATTGATAAGTATTTACAAATGATTATAACAGATTTATGTTTAAGATGTACTGCTAATCTCCGATCAGCACCTTATCCGATATCTGCTTGTGTTTTTTAATGATAATTTTCTGTGGTTTATCAGTAACAAGCAATTCTTGTATCAATGTGCCATTATGCCATTTTCCCATATATTTCTGCTGCGGATTATTCAGGCCGAGTGCAACATATTTTCCACTTGAATCATTATAAAAAGCTGCAGCTGACAGTGCATCTATAAGTTTGTAAATGCCGTAATAGTCAAGAGCATCAATTCTTTTAGATCCATTTGTTTCAATACGGCTACAGAATGTTTTATCGTTTGCTTTGAGCCTTTTTCTGCCGTTTTTATCACTGAAAAGAATAGTGAACGATTTATTATCGCAGGGGATTTGTAATTTATCATATATATCAGCGGCTATTTTCCAGTCATCATTTCTTTCGTTTTCATAAACCTGTATAATCATCCTGCAATTATCAGGGAAACTATTAAGTTTTGTACTGTCCATGAAGTACATGTGCCATGGTGATGACAAAAAAAGAAATGAACCGTTTGAACCCCAGTTTTTTCCTGTTAATATATTATAGGCGATTGCAGGAATTGCTCCAGCTGAAAAACCCTGACCCACAAAGCCGACTCGCGTCGTATCAATTTTACTTTTTAGTAAATCAGCTGCCTCCTGAAAACCGTTTATAAGAATGTCATATCTTCTTTGAAACAGCGGGCCGATTTCCAATGCCATACTATTGACATAAATTACAATTGCACCTTTACTAACCAGATGATTTATCAATCCCTGATGATTTTTTACATTTGATGATAAATATGAGTGAGAAAAAAATATTACTGGTACGAGTGTATCAATACCCTTTGGTTCAAATATTTTTATAGCATGCGTCCATACGCGCGGATTCAATATTTCTGATGATTTTGCGAACCATCGGCCATCAGAACCGAATGATGATTCCGGTTTGAAAAATGAGGAATCGTTATTAATTTTATCCGGTTTATATACATTTGATACCGATTTCCAGTAATTCTTCATGGTTATGCGTGTTCTATAAAACAATGGTGTGGGGTAATCAAAGTTTATGTTAAATTCATTGAGTGGATTAATCAGATGATCCCAGAAGTTGACATATGATATCTGCGGGAAGTTAACCTGAACATTATCAGATAATTTTGCGGCACGAAAAGCATGGCCGAATTTCCAGTACGCCAGAACAACACTGGTATCTGATGCTTTTGTAAACAGCAGTTTTCGGGCAATAGAATCATTATTAAAAGTTAATGATGAAAGAAGATCAAATGTTCTGAATAGTGCATTTTTGTGATAAATTGTTATCTGCTGCGGCGTTCTGCATGGAAAGTCATGATCTGCCTGAAATATAAATCCAGGAATTGAATCACCATAAAGTGTCATACATTTTTTATTACTGACAGGAATTCCGATTAAATTATAAATAGCGCGCGCAATCCGCGGATCATTAACCCGGTCATCATCAAATACCTGAATCAGCATATTTGTTGACTTTGAATATTTATTAAGCTCAAAGCCTGATATCAGACATGGATACCATGGTGACATAAGATAAATAAAAGAACTTTTTGTTCCCCAGTTATCTTTTGTTAATAGTTTATTTGAAACATATGGAACTGCTCCGGCACCAAATGAGTGCGAAACGAAACCGATATTTGTTGTGTCGAATTTTGATGAATGTGCAGCAACAGAAGTTTTAAACCCCAAATACAGTGTTTCGTAAGAATCCTGCTGTCTGTTATTTATCGGAAATGATCGGTATGGTGTATAGACAAGTCCATATCCCTTTGACAAAATATGATTTATTAATCCAGAATAGGAATTATAGTCAGTTTCATTCAGACCATGACAAAAAAAAATAACAGGGTAAGGTTCCTGTTTACCCGTAGGCAAAAAACAATATGATTCTAAAACATGTTCATCAAAAATAAAATTTACAGTATCAATAAAGAATGAATATGAGCCCGATGTACCATATTTATTATTGCTGAATGGATCGATAAATGGATTTGATGCATGGGCAATTACACATGAAATAAAAAAAATAATCAGATTTTTATTTGTAATCATTATTGTAATAGTTGACAATAGTGTAAAATAGAATAAGTCAACAAATGATCAGTTCATTAAAAAAAGCTGAATAAATATTTTAACTGTTATTACGATGCAATGCAAGAGATATCATAATACTGAAATGTGCATAAGAAATAATTCTGCACATTTCAGTATTATGAATGAAATTGAGGATAAAAATCTGATAAATAATAGATCTATCCCTGTTTATAGAACTCTTCGTCAGTGGAGCAGACATATCTGGCTGCATCCAGAACCGTTGGAAAAATTGATACATTGTCAGGAAGTTCATTTCGGTGTTTTTCACCATGGCCGGTTAGAACGTAAAGGCCTTTTAAACCCGAGTTCTCAGCAAATTTAACATCATGCGGATGATCACCGATTACAAAGGAGCGCTTCAGATCAAGATTATATTTCTTTTGTGCTTTTTGAATAAAAAATGGATTTGGTTTAATACAAAGACACATGTCATCTCTCTTATGCATACAGGCGAATGTTTCGACTATTTCTATCCCGGCATTCTTTAGCACTTTATTTACCATATCATTAAATGCCTGTGCCTTGGCCTGGCTTATGCGTCCTAATCCAACAGAAGATTGATTTGTAACAATAAATAACCGATACTTACATTGAAGCTTTCTAAGTGCTTCAAAAACATCTGGAAAAAAATCTTCAGTTGTGACAGTGTCAAATGAATGATGAAAATCATCCAGTAATGTACCACCCTGATCCAGAAATACTGCTGATTTTTTATTGTTTTTTGACTGTAGCATTACACCTCCGATTAGTTTTCAAATGGCGTTCTATAGCTTGTGGAAGTATCGTATTATAAAAGCATACTTTAACAAATATACAATCGATACTTTAAAATTTAATACATATAGCCAAAAAATGTGAAGCTTTTATTTGAAGTTTTATTTATTAAGTTTTTATAATAAACATTATAGAACCATTTGTTTTATTATATCTCTTTTTTACTGATTCTGAAACCAAAGTTTAAAAAAAAATAAAATATTGCAATTATGACTGGAATTAATATTATCTTAAACGACATGTTTTATTGTAGTAATGATTTGATGCACAGACTGCTAATCGGGAACTCTTGCCTAAATGTGTGGCAGCGTTAAAATTTTAATACAATGGTTACGGTTTTTAATTTATCAGAAAATCAGCTGACACAAAAAGATGGTGTATTGATTTTTATCAGGATTTATTTTAGTTATTTAATAAAGTTGTTTTTATTGCGTATTGAATAAGAATGAATAATTATTTATATAAAAATAGTTTGTTTAATTACAAGTAAATTGAATGTGATTTATAAATATAAAAATTAGAAACGTATCTAACAAAGGACAAATGGGAAATGCAGCAGGAATCAATTGACGCAAAAGAGTCTAAGGAAAAGTTTATTCAGAAAGTATGTGAAACAGGTTTTGTCTGGGGGCTGGAAAATGATGAGGGATTTGCAGTATCAAGTTCTGATGAGTATGAAGATGATGATGGGGAAGCGTTGGAATTGATCTGCTTCTGGTCAGATAAGGAGCTTGCAAACGCATGCAAGAAAGAAGAATGGGCTGATTATAAAACATCAGAAATCAAAATTAGTGATTTTATTGAAAACTGGTGTACAAGTATGGCTGACGATGGTTTACTGATAGGAACTGATTTCGACCAGAACTTAACAGGATTTGAGATTGATCCATTAGATCTTGTAACTGAAATTTGTAAAGAGCTTAAAAAACAGAAAAAAAATATTAAACTTGAAAATTATAAAAGTATTGATGAATTAGTAGCTGAAATTGAATCGATTAATGATAGTGAAGATGATGGTTGTGGTTGCGGCTGCGATGATGGTGATGATAAAGAAGAAGAAAACGATGATGGTGATGATGATGATAAAAATGATAAGAAGAAAAAATAATCTAAATTGTCAATTGTTTGAATAGAATTATATATAATATTATTCACATAATTAACAATAAATACTTATAAAAAAACAGTTAGAAGCTACATATTCTAACTGTTTTTTTATTATTAAATGAAGAACTGCTTTTGAGAAATTATTTTTTTTTCAAAAAATTATTCTTAACCCAACTCCAGTTGAAAAAAATATGTATTATGATTAATAAACCAATCGTATATCCTATCCATACATGCATTGTCGATTGCCAAGTTGCATAGGCAAACTTCTGCAATAATATTCCTGCGAAATGAATTGCTACTGCAAAAAACAGAATTGGATTCAAAATTTTTAAAACTGAAACTGGTTTCATAATAATTCCTATTTGACTTTTACCGGTAAAACAGTTTTCTTTGATGTATCAATTGGAGTAGCAGCAGCTTTGACAGCTTTCTTAGATGTGTCAATTGGAGCAGCAGCAGCTTTAACAGCTTTCTTAGATGTGTCAACCGGAGCAGCAGCAGTTGTAACAGCTTTTATTGATGTGTCAACCGGAGCAGCAGCAGTTGTAACAGCTTTTTTTGATGTGTCAATAGAAGATGCAGCTTTTATTGATGAAGGATCTGAAGCCTTTGATACTGCTGATGGTGTAAGTTTACCTACTTTTGTCAATTTTGCAAGTACTTTTTTTGAATGTGGAGCTTTTTGAATTACGGCTGTTAAATCCTGCCCGGCCTTATTACCATTATGTTGACCATTCTTCCATGCTTTAACATTTGTAACATCATATATTACAGAATCAACAACAACATAAGCTTTTTGCCCATTCAATCCATTGTATTTTGATAGCTCATCAATTGACATTTGAAGATTGTTGGGTTTTGTCGCTGTATTTAATGCAGGTTCTGCGTCAGTTGCCATACTTAATGATGACAGACATAACACTGATGAACAGGCAATAAATGCTTTAATTGAGAGTGAACGTAACATTAAAACCTCCTGATAGAAATTTATAAATATAAAATATCAATAAATCCATACTTCCGTAATCACCTGTGTAAGTAATGCTAGTTTGTCAAGTTTAAAAAAAAGTTACTTTGTAAAGTCGGATTATATATTTTAACCAAACTTCAAAATAAATTGTAAATATTAAGGGTCATAATTTAATAAGGAAACAAACTTATTGCATCAGGCATTCTCCTCCGCAGTCAACTGCGGAAGTAAGGATAGTGGATCAAATGAGAAATGAACCAATTTATTAAATTAATTTATTTTACCAGAACAAACAACATAAACTGTAACTAAAAAAACGCATTTCTTGATTCAATAATAAATTTGTTATCGAAAATATTATATCGGCTTTTGTATTGCTGTCATTTTATTTTGCACAGCATGTTCTTCAAAGAGAACATTATTATTTAAAAGCACTGGTTTGAAACATGTTTGATAATGTATCTTGTATACACATGATTTTCGATACCTGATCCGGAATGAATTTTACTATTTTTCAAATAAGTTCTGAGCTTGTTTGAATAATCAACATGTTTAAAAAGTAAAATTTTAAACAGAAATAGTTCTGGATGGATTTTATTAAAATTTGCATTTTTAACAGCTCTCTGGAGGTTTTTTTTAATGAATTGGACTGGGTGTTTTACTGCAATTATAACTCCATTTACTAAGGATGGAAAAATTGATGAATCGGGTTTTGCTTCAAATATTGAGTGGCTGATAAATAAAAAAGTTGCAGGAATAATTCCATGTGGAACAACGGGTGAATCAGCAACACTTACCTGGGAAGAACATAAACGGCTGATTGAAATTGCAGTTGAAACAGCAGCTGGACGAATTCCTGTTATTGCAGGCGCAGGATCTAACAATACACAGGAAGCAATAACTCTTTCACAACACGCAGAAAAGACCAAAGCTGACGCTGTTCTATGCATTGTACCTTATTACAATAAGCCAACACAGGAAGGTATGTATCAACACTTTAAAGCAATTGCAGATAATATCTCAATTCCGGTATTCCTGTATAATCTTCCTGCAAGATGTGTAGTAAATATGCAGCCTGAAACTGTTGAACGACTTATGGAAGTAAAAAATATTATCGGATTGAAAGAAGGTAATTCAGATATGGTACATGTATCTGAAATTCACCGCAGATGTGGTGATCGTTTAACTATACTAAGTGGTGATGATCTTACATTGCTTCCAATGATGTCTGTCGGAGCAAAAGGGGTAATTTCTGTTGCCGGAAACATTATTCCAGAAATCATGAATGCAATTATTTCAAACTTTATGAATGGCAATGTCTTGGAAGCAATGAATATTCATGAAAAGTACCTTCCTCTTTTTGGAGCTCTTTTCTATGAAACAAATCCGTCCCCTGTTAAAACTGCAATGAGAAAAATCGGGCTTGCCGCTGATGGTTTACGCTTGCCAATGGTTGAAATGACGAGTGTTAATCGTGAAAAACTTTACGATGTAATGAAACTGGCTGGTATTAAGCACAAATAGAATAATTTGTTCTTTTTAAACAATAACAGAAAAGCTCCTGGATGAATTCCGGAGCTTTTCTGTTATGTAAATTATCAAAGTAGCTGGTGTAAATAAATTACGTGTTTTTGAAATTATAAACATATTTATATTGTTTACGTGTAATACAAAATCCCATCCAATCTGCTGAATATCTTAATTTACAATCATCATGTGATTTATAATTATTTATTTGCGAAAGTAAATAGTGATAGTTTACACTTTCATTCATGTAAGACATTTTAAATAATTTATCTGATGAGTCAATTAAACAATCTGAGATTTCTACACTTTCCGAATCTGTATTACCCCAGTGTATTATAATAAACTGTTTGTAAGAATTACCTAAAAGTGTGTCGATTTTAACCCAGAATGATGCCGTTTTATTTTCAAAATTCCATTGTTCAGTCTGATGACTGATAATAGTTCCATCGTCCTTACTGAAAAATACATCTTTACCGTCAGGTTGAAATTGCGAGAAATCATATTTTAATGAGTCAAGTCTGATGAAGAATGGAAAATTATACATATTTGACGGGATATTTGCTCCTGTTGGAGTAGTATTGAGATGGATTTTCTTTGAATGGGACCAACTACTATCTAAAAGTGATACTGATTCACCTGTTTTTACAGCAATATTGTTATATTGTACAGATGTATTTGATGAAGAACTGTTTAACAAACGTATCGAATAAGTACCCTGAGGAATATCAGAGAATTTGAATTCACCTTGCGAATCGACCTTTGCAATGCGTTCCATACCACAAATCTGCACCCAGGTCATACTATAAAGAGTGCTGACTTTACCATTGATGGTTGAATATGGAAGAATAGTATCAGTCCCAAGATCAACATTTTCGTCTGAGTTTTTTACATAATAGCGAAAAAGGACAGCTCTTGACTTGAAATCATTAGCTTCTATATAAAATTCGCCAGTATCAACAACAGTTGCTGAAAATTGACCGTTTCTATCAGTTGTCATGTGATATTTATCTGGTTTCCACTCTGACAGATCATCGGGATTAGAAGTGTAATTTTTCCGGTGAACGATTACTTTGCAATCGGGAATAGGTGTGCCATTTACATATACTACAGTCGCGGTAATGACCGCAGGATTACCTGTTTTAGTTCCTCCGCCATCACCATCAACCAGACTGCTTGGCGATGAACAGTGCGAGAACAGTACTGCCAAGAGCATACATGAAACAAGTATAAAAATCCGCATGCTACTTATTCTCCTCTGTTAAAGGAAAAAACTGCAGGTTCAGCTGGTAGACATGTTTTGAATTGACACTGTCGGTTGCCATTTGAAGAATTTCCTCCTCAAATTCCTGAATTCGCTGTTTAATACGAATCATACTTTCATCAGATGTACAAATAGTAACTGACGATATTTCGCGTTTGTCGCGAGAGACATTATCAATACTTTCATTTGCAAGTTCAATCATCTTTGAGTGGTAATTTCTTATTCCTACAGATACAACTTCATTGTCAGTTGCAAGTATTCTCGATGATTGCGAATAAGTGCCGTCATCATTACAGGTTATGAACCCCAGTTCACAAAGAAGATCAATTGATTTTCTGACCTGTGTTGCAGTTACATGAGGTCTTATTTTTTTTGCTATTGCCAAAACGTCAATAGGAGGTTTTTCTCTTACTAATAATTCGCGAACTACGCAGTGATACCATTCACTATAGAATTTGTATGCTTCTGTAGTAATGGTCGTTGTATTAAGCGGAGTTCTGATTGCTGACATCAAACCATAATAATAATTTTTCTCAATTGATGTCTTAGCTTGACAAAAAAATATAAGATAACTGAAAAATTCCTGTTCTTTGTCGTTTAGCTCTATTCCGCGCATAAGCCTGTCTATGCTTCTCAGGCCAATATTACGCTGGCCATCCATGACAAGTTTGATATAATTCGGGGATGGGAATCCAAGTTCTCTGGCCATTATACGGTGAGAATAATTTTTCCGGGTCTGACAACACCATTCAAAATAGTTGCGCAGATAAATTCGAAAATCATTATAAGTATAAATATTTGGCTGCGTGACTATTACCACTGGAATAATTACTCCATGCAAAATAAACTAATTACACTTTATAAATATAATTATTATATGGAAAAAAAACTTCAAAACTTAATAAAGTGTTCATAAATAAACAAACAGATAGTAATATCAATGTGTTATAATGTTTGATCGAGTAGAAGAAATTGAATAAGTGTTCAATTTTGGTAATAAAAAAGGCCGTTTTAACGGCCTTGAATTTTCTTAATGGAGCTGAGGGGGATCGAACCCCTGACCCTCAGACTGCCAGCCTGATGCTCTCCCAGCTGAGCTACAGCCCCTTTTTTTAAGTTATATCAATTTACTTTAAGACACCTATCCAAGTCAAATAATAAAATATTTAGTTTCTTCTTATTTTTCTACGTAATTGATATTTATTAAAAAACACAGTATACTTTTAATATAAATTCAACATGAATATTTTGTTTAATGACACTTAATAAACAGTTATTTATCATCAATAAATCTGGATTGTTATGAGAGGGAAAAAAATAGCACTTCATTTAATTACACTAATTGTTTTTGTATTTACTTTACATATAAATGCAAGTCAAGCTGTAAATCACACTCCTGAATCTTCAGAAAAAAAGACACATGTTTCTCAATCACCTGCAATGGATCCAAATTTAATCCTTGAGAAACTTATAAAAGGAAATGAACGCTTTGCAGAGGGACTTCTTGTACATCCGCATCTTGATGAACATACGAGAATTAAAACTGCACGTGATGGACAGAAACCACTGGTTTCGATTTTAAGCTGTTCTGACTCAAGAGTGCCTACCGAAGTAATCTTTGATATGGGAATAGGTGATATTTTTGTTATACGGGTTGCCGGAAATATTGCTGACAAAAGCGAAATAGGTTCACTTGAATATGGCGCAGGTCATCTTGGAACAAAGCTCATTATGGTACTTGGACACACAAAGTGCGGAGCAGTTACTGCTGTCGTAAAAGGGGATGAAATAACAGGAAATATAATGAGCTTTGTTGACAATATAAAACCTGCCGTAGATGCTGTCCGCAGACAGTCAAAAGGCACATCACCTGAAGATCTTATTTTTAATTCTGTCAAGGCAAATATATGGCAGTCTATAGAAGATATTTTAAAACAAAGCTCTACAATTCGTTCTCTTGTAAAATCTGGAAAAGTGAAAATAGTAGGTGCCATTTACGATATAGAAACCGGAAAAGTAACAAATCTTGGTACACACTGGCGTCAGGAGCAGATTTTGCGGGCGTATGCAAAGTGATTAAATAACATATAGTAAAATATTTTATCTATTTTGCGGCAATCAACGCTTCTGCGAGCAATAAATCCTCAACTGTAGTAATCTTGAAATTATTGGGATCGCCCCAGGCGATTCCTGCATCAAAACCTGCTTTCTGCATAAGCATTATTTCATCTGTTGGAATAGGATCTTCAGATTTTAAAGTATTAAATGTATCAAGTAACTGCTGGCGAATAAAAAACTGCGGGGTTCCTACTCTGACAAGCTTTTCCCGATCTGCAGTTGCGCCTGCTTTATCTCCGCTGAAATATCGAATCGTGTCAACCACTGGCGTAGCAGTAAATACACAGTTGTATTTGTCAGCTTTCTCAATAATGGAATCGATTATTTTAATACTCACAAATGGCCTGGCGGCATCATGAACAAGTACATACCCGGCATCAGAAAATATGACACCATTCCTGACTGATTGCCAGCGCTCAGTTCCACCAATTACACATTTTATCCGTGAATCAGAAAAACGGGAGCTGGTTTCATCAACCATACTCTGCGGAACCACAAGTATTACTTGTCTTATGGCAGGATGTTCAAGAAATGTGTCAAGACTCCATGAGAGCAAGGGACGGCCTCCAAGTGGAACAAATGCTTTTGGCGTTGAAAAACCAAGCCTGGTTCCGGAACCGGCAGCAACAATAATTGCATCCGCAGTAATTGACATATGATTTATCCGTATAGATTTCTGTAGATATTAAAAGAAACAATATTATCAACCCGGAAAACACTAACTGAGATTCCGGGTCAATATATGAATAGACAACTGAATTTATAACCATCGTTTACCGGAAGAATAACTATTTTGAACCGAATTTACGTTCAACAAGTCCGTTGACTTTCATTGGCAGACCAAAAAGTCTGATAAAACCGGTTGCATCTTTCTGATCATACAATGCAGTATTTGTAAACGATGCAAGATCTTCAAGATATAGAGATTTTTCTGCTTTTGAGCCTGCGGCAACAATATTGCCTTTGTAAAGCTTAAGTTTTACTGTGCCGGTAACATTCCGCTGTGTTACATCAACAAATGCATCGAGTGCGTTTCTTAATGTTGAGAACCACTGGCCGTTGTAGACAAGTTCTGCATAACGTATTGCAAGTGTCTCTTTCATGTGACTTGTATCTTTGTCAAGTACAAGACGCTCAAGCTCACGATGTGCGAAATAAAGCATTGTCCCTCCGGGAGTTTCATATACACCACGGGACTTGATACCGACAAGACGGTTTTCCACCATGTCAACATGTCCTATCGCATGCACTGCTCCTATTTCGTTAAGCTCTTTAAGCATTTCAACGGGAGAAAGTTCTTTGCCGTTGACAGCTACAGGTATTCCTTTTTCGAATGTGATTTCAACATATTCTGCACTGTCCGGAGCTTTTTCAATAGTATTTGACAATGTATAAACATCATCTGCAGGCTCATTCGACGGGCTCTCAAGCATTCCGCCTTCATGGCTGATATGCCAGATATTGCGGTCTTCAGAGTATATTCTCTTCTTCGACTGTGAAATAGGAATATTGCGTTCTTCCGCATAAGCAATGCAGTCTTCACGAGACTGCATTTTCCAGAGTGGATCTTTCCATGGTGCAATGATCTTGAGTGACGGATCAAGTGCCATAATAGTAAGTTCGAATCTGACCTGATCGTTTCCTTTACCCGTTGCGCCATGTGCTATGGCTGTGGCACCTTCTTTATGAGCAATTTCTACAGCACGTTTTGCAATGAGCGGGCGTGCAAAACTTGTTCCCAGAAGATATGAACCTTCATAAACAGCGCCGGCTTTAATAGTAGGATATATATAATCAGTTATGAATTCTTCTGTCAGATGTTCAATATAGAGTTTTGATGCGCCGGTTTTAAGCGCTTTCTCTTCAAGTCCTGTAAGTTCGTCTTCCTGGCCAAGATCTGCACACACTGCAATTACCTCGCAATGATAGTTTTCTTTAAGCCAATGTATCATAATTGATGTATCAAGGCCTCCGGAATAGAGCAGTACAACCTTTTCCATTTGTCATTATCCTTTATTAATTGTTAATTCTTGTTTTTTCGTAAAGTTGATTTCTTCTTGACATCAGATTTAACTTCAGTGTCAACCATTTCGCCAGTGCAGGAGAACTCACTGAGTGTTTTTTCAAAGATTGATACCGCTTTGTCAATATCATTATCTGTAATAACCAGTGGTGGTATGAAACGTATCGTATGGTGACCGGCTTTAATTAAAAGCAAGCCGTTGTCTTTGCATTTGGCAACAACTGGCAGAGGGTCTATTGACAGTTGAACACCAACAAACAATCCTGTTCCACGAACCTCTTCAATGCATGGAATTGTTTCTTTCAATGTATTGAGTTTCTTTTTTAGATATTGTCCCAATCTGCGGACTTCTTTAAGAAATGATTTATCTGAAACAATTTTAAGCAGTTCAAAACCAAGGGAACAGGCAAGCGGATTTCCACCAAAAGTGGTTCCGTGATCTCCAACAGCCATCTTTTCCACAGCTGTTTCTTTACAAAGTACAACACCTAACGGCAGGCCTCCGCCAACAGGTTTTGCAAGTGTCATGATATCAGGGATAACATTGAATAGTTCATATCCCCACAAATGCCCGGTACGTGCCATTCCACACTGGATTTCATCAAATATAAGAAGAATCTCAAATTTATCTGCATATTCACGTAAAAATCGCAGGAATTCTGCAGTAGCAGAATTAACACCGCTTTCCCCTTGAATCGGCTCTATAAAAATAGCGGCAAATTGATGCTGAGATAAAATTTCTTTCGTCTTTTCCATATCATTAAAAGGCGCGTAATGGAAACCATCTAGGATCGGTTCGAATCCCTGATGAAAAACAGGTTGAGCTGTTGCACTTAATGCACCATAAGTCCGGCCATGAAAACAATCTGTAAATGACAATATGTGATATTTGTCACTTGATATTAAATTACCACGCTTGCGCGCGAATTTGATTGCAGCTTCGTTTGCCTCTGTACCGCTATTGCAGAAAAAAACCTTATCTGCAAAGCTCTTTTTAAGCAGCAGCTCTGCCAGCTCAATCTGTGGTTTATTAAAATAAAGATTTGACGTATGCAGTAGGCTTGCCCCTTGTGTCTTTATTACTTTTTCAAGTGCCGGATAAGAATATCCAAGTGCGTTGACTGCAATACCAGAACCAAAATCGAGGTATTTTTTGCCGTCTTCATCGAAAAGATAAACACCTTTACCCTTAACAAAAGGAGCACCGGTTCTTTTAAAAACCGGAACAAATAATGAATTAAGATCTTTTTTCATATTTATCCTGTTTTGTTTATTTGAAAATGACTGTGCCGATTGACGTATCGGTAGTCAGTTCATTTCTCAGTGTTGAGCTGTCTTTCCAGCCGCATATATGTACTTTACCAACTCCACGGTGTACTGCTTCAGCAGCAGAGCGCAGCTTGGGAATCATTCCACCTGTAATATGACCTCGTGTGATCAAATCTTCAATCTCCGAAGTATGAATTTCTTTTTTTACAGAGTTATTGATAAGAACTCCCGGGACATCAGACACAAATATAAGGTCATCGGCTTTAATTGCCATGGCAAGTTCGCTTGCTGCAAGATCTGCGTTTACATTGTAGATGCATCCGGAACTGTCACGGGAGACAGGGGAGACTACAGGTACGATTCTGTTTGTTCTGAATATGTCAATGATAGCAGTGTTTACATTGTCTATCTGTCCGACAAAACCTATATCCTGTCCGTGAATAAGCATCTTTGATGCATTAAACAGATTGCAGTCAACACCGCTGATGCCAGCAGTCTGGACACCTTTTTTTAAAAGAGCATTTACAATTCTCTTATTTACATCACCGGAAAGTACCATCTGTACAACGGAAACCATCTCACTGTCAGTTACACGCATACCCTCAACAAATGCAAATTCTTTATTAAGCAGTGCCAATTGGCGTGCAATGTCTTTACCGCCGCCATGAACTACAATTGGAAAGGCATCTGAAGTCAGAGTGTTAATACTCTGACCAAGTTCACTTAACAACCCTTCAGCATCAACCGTAGAACCACCGATTTTTATGCATACAGTTCGCATTAAAATGAATCCTCTCTGCAAAAAACAGCAATAATCAGAAAACTTTAAACAGGTTAAAATAATACATGCTCTCATTGATCTGATCAACAAAGTTATCTCTATTCAGTAAAAAACTTATGATAATATTGATATGAAATATAGAATAAATTTATATCTGAATTAATTTAAGTTAAATACTTTAAATATCTGTGATTAAACTAATTGATTGAATTTTATATGAAAAGCAAAGGCCCCACATAATAAATAAAGTGTTCTCTATCCTTGAATAAGTTAATTATAATGATATAATTGAACTGCACACTGCTCTAAGATTTATTTATTACACAGTCAGTAATTGTTCCGGAATTTTTAGAATAATGCATTAACAATCTCTATTTAGTCATATCAAAGTATCTGGTTTAATTTTGAAAGGTATACATAGTGGATATATTTGTTGCGAGGCAGCCGATTTTTAATGAAAAAAAAGAGGTTGTTGCGTATGAATTATTGTATCGGAACAGCCGGATAAATAGTTTCGATACGGGCATTGACAGTGATACAGCAACATCGACACTGATAACTAATTCGCTTCTTGAGCTTGGTCTTGACACGTTGACTCAAAAGAAAAAAGCTTTTATAAATTTTACATTTACTCACCTTAAAGATGAAACACCGTTACTTTTTTCAAAAGATTCATTAGTAGTTGAAATACTTGAAGATATTGTTCCAGATGAAAAGCTAATTGAAATCTGCAAAAATCTGAAAAAAAACGGTTTTATACTTGCTTTGGATGATTTTGCAGCTGAAGATATAGTCAGATATGAACTGCTGTATCCATTTCTGGATATTATTAAAGTTGATTTTATGAAATGCTCTCCCACTGAACAGGGGCGTATTGTAAAAGATTTACAAAAACACAAAATACGATTTCTTGCTGAAAAGGTTGAGAAGGAGTCTGAGTTTGTCAGTGCCGCGCATCAGGGCTATTCACTGTTTCAGGGCTATTTTTTCAGTAAACCGATTATTGTTGATGGTAAAACTATTACACCATCCAAATTTGCTCAGTTTCAGCTTTTAAATGAGCTTGCAAGACCGGAACCTGATGTAAATGTACTCTCACAGATCACACAACGGGATCTTTCGTTATCATATAAGATTTTGCGGCTTGTAAACTCAGTAGCTTTCAGACATAGATCAGAGATAAAATCAATCAAGCAGGCGCTGGTTTATCTTGGACTTAGAGAAGTACAGAAATGGTTATCATTTGTAATTGTACAGGATCTCGGGGCAGATCAGCCTGACGAGCTTGTATGGTTAGTATTTGTACGTGCAAAGTTCGGAGAACTGATAAGCAGGGTGGTGGGATTAAAAGAGCGGGAGTCCGAGGTGTTTTTAATGGGGCTTTTTTCGTGCATTGATGTGTTTTTTAAAAGACCACTTGAAGAAATAATTATGCAGCTGCCGCTTGCAAATGATGTAAAAGATGCATTACTTGGAAAAGATAATTATCTGTCAAAGATACTTAATACTATTTTATCCTATGAAAAAGGTGAGTGGAATACGTTCTCAGAAATTTCATTGCAGATTAAACTCGAACATGAAAAGGCTGTTGAACTTTACATGGAGGCGTTGAGCTGGGCGAATCAGATTAAGAATGATACAGCAAAACGTTGATAAATATATAGAACGTGATTAATCAGACGATAACAGCAGACATTGAATTATTATTTGTATTGTGCTACTGTTTATTGATTCATCTTGAACTTTTTATTTCAGCTATACAGAAAAGGCGTACATCTTTTTATTAGAGTACGCCTTTTCTGTTAAAAAAATAAATACTAATTAACAGTCAATACTTTTACTCCATCCGTGGCATTCCCTTTAGGAATATAACCGATTGCACTTGTATTGTCTTTAATGTAAGAAGTCATCTCTTCAGCAGTTTTTTTCACTATTGGCGCAGAACCTCCTCCACGTATCTGCTGAGCAAGCCAGAATGACTTGTAATCTGCTATTTCCATTCCGACAACTTCCTTCAAAAATGAAATTGTCGTAGCGTTATCCATGGATAGATTTACAGTCTCCACTTTTACAGAACCGATATTATCCATTTTTCCGGTATAGAGACGCTTAAGATCAGTTGTTGATGCGGTTGTCAATGGACTGTCCTTATGGACAATTACAATATACTCTCCACAAATTGCCACACCGGTTATACACCAGACCATTATTGATGCCATAATCCATTTCATAATATATTCCTCCTAAAATGCTATGTAAAATTGTGCACCGATTCCTGGAATTTCACCCAATTTGTCAGGGTCTGGCTGTGGCATGTCAATTTTTGTAAAATTGTATTCCAGTTTGATGCCGTAATTAGTAAATGCTCTCAGATTAACACCACCCATGAATTTATGATACCCTTTGGATGTCACCATACCATTGTTATTGGGATTGTCGATTGGATCATAATACTTTACACGTTCATAGTATGCATATGGAGTCACTTTGAAATTATCACTTTTAAATACATCTGCAGAACCCATGACATATGTACCAAGAATTCCACTGGTGGCATGATCTTTAAGAAAATTATCCATGTGCAGATAATTAATCTCTGATTGAATTGTAACTTGCCATTTACTTAAACGAATGTCAGCACCGACAATTTTTTCACGATATTGAACAATTGTGCTGTCTATGTAAACAGATTCAGAAATAGTATTTGTAAAAGTCGCATCTGTGAAAGTCATTGTGGTAATGGAGGATCTCAGTTTTGTATTGATTCTTCCTGTATAGCCGCTTATACCTAAATTTAATTCGTCAAGTAATGGAAGTCCGAATCGAAACTGACCTCCGACAGAAATATCTGCCGGTTTGTATAGACTCTGATTATCCCGTCCGGAAGAGAGATAAATTGAGTAGGAGAGATCTGCATCACCTGCAAAAATCTTACCTTCCTCCATAATACCAAGTTGTGATTTTGGATATATTTCATCGTGACTATATTCTGTGGGCTGGAGAATTGTCATAATTACAGGTGATCCATGATCGACATTCCATACCCCTGCAGGTGTGATGAATTTACCGAAAGAAAGGTTCATGTAGCGGTTAAGATAGACTGAAAACAGTGCTCTTTCAACAGAAAATGAGCCCCATTCATAATTTACAATACCTTTTTGAATCTTGTTTTTCGGAGTTACCTTTGCTACTGCCCATACTGAATCATAAAACGGTTGAATTATGAAACGGTTACCGGCTGTATTCTGATAATCAGCCGGTTTATCCTGAAAACTTAACTCAGTCAGGAAGCGCAGTCTGCTGTTAGGCTGAAAACTTCCATACAGGTTGACATGATCAAGACCAAAATATGTCTTCTCGTCCATTCTGTCAATTCCCATGGAGAATGAATTATCCTTTGGAAAGTACTTTGTAATTGACATATCGGCAAACCCGTAGAAATTAAATTTATCTACTTCTGCATTGGAACATAAATATAATGTCATGACGACAATTAGAAATTTAGCTTTCATTACGACTCCTTTTTCCATTAAAATCATTTTTTAAATTTTAAATAAAATTCCTTATAACAAACTGCAAATTGAGTATATACAGATTTTATTTTCTCCTTTCGATTTTGATAATCGGATGAATTTATTTCCATATTTGATGTATTCAATGAAATCAAACCTTGAATTTCGTAATCAGTTCACTCAGACCATTTGCAATTTTAACAAGTGACTCGGTACTGTTTTTAATCACTGAAATGCGTTCTTCAGTTTCATGCGCATTACGATCTACATCAACAACTAATCCTGTTATTTCTGCAATGCGTCCTGCAGACGATGTAACATTCTTTGCAATTGCATTAGCCGCAGTGTTTGATTCGGTCATCTTTTTGGAAATTTCCTGAACAGTGGCACTTTGTTCTTCTACCGAATTTGCGATGGTTTGTGAGATTGAATTTATTTCTTCAATCACCTCTGAAATATTCTGTACTGTTTTAATTGAAATATCTGAACTGATTGCCATTTCTTCAATCTGCTTGTGTATCTGTGTTGCGGAGACCGATGTCTGCTTTGCAAGTTCTTTAACTTCACGTGCGACTACAGAAAATCCTCTTCCAGCTTCACCGGCATTTGCAGCTTCAATTGTAGCATTAAGAGCAAGAAGATTTATTTTATTTGCAATTGAAGATATAATGTCAAGTACTTTCCGGATCTCGGATGATGCGTTTTTCAGCCGTTCCATTTGACTGAATGCACTATGAGCCTGTTCATTCGCTTTTGTTGAGATAACCAGCTCGTTTTGACAATTGCTTGCGATTTCATTAATTGTTGAACTCATCTCTTCTATTGATGTTGCGACTGAATTTACAGAATCTGACATATTATCTGCTGCAATGGAAATTGAAGACAGATTTTCTTTTGCTTCTGTCGCACTGTTTGCAGATTCAGTGGATTTTGATGTAACAATCTCAGTGTTCTTAATAATTGAATCTGCCATCTGAGAAAACTGGTTACTTTCTTCTGCAATTGTGTTTGAATATTCTTTCATTTTAATAATCATCCCTGTGAGAGATGAAATAGTCTGATTTACAGCAGCAGCAATCCGTGATGTTTCGTCTGTAGAGTGAACAACGCATTTCTGAGTCAGATCACCGTTTCCAAGTGCAGTTACTATTTTTGCAATTACCTGAAGCGGCTGAATAATTCTTTGAACCAGCAATGTTGTAAATAATACTGCAACAATAAGAAAAATCAGTGAAATAACAATTGTTCCTATGATTATGCCGGAAATGGTTTTCTTTAACGGATCAAGTGATATTCCGACAATTACTGTTCCATAACTTGACTTTGCAGTTCTTATTTTTGATGATTTCTCTATAAAGTCTTTATTGATTATTATCAAAGTATCAATTATAGTACGTGTTGAATCTATTTTGTAATTTTTGGGATTATAAGCATTAAGAAGTTCATTTTTTTCATCAAGAATAATTATATATGATATCTGTTCTTTGTTCTTAATAATTTCATAAACCTGTTTGATTGCACCAAAATCACCTGCCTCGAGTGCAACACCAAATCCATATGAAAGTAAATCAGCAGTTATATCAATCTCTTCTGCAAGCGTTCGTTTTAATTCTACTGATTTATTCTGAGGAAAATAAACTGAGACAATAATGCCTATTGCCATAATGATTGATACAGGAATAACCATTATTTTGCTTTTTATACTGCTGTTTATTTTATTCAATATTTTCATATTATTTACCAGATATTTAATCCTTAAAAGGTTGTGAGACAATAATGTTATTTATCAACTCATATTTCTATTTAAAAAAAATAAAGTATGATTTACATTTTCTGGATCTTATCATTTTTATTAATGTTTTGCAATTAAAAAATGAATTATAAGCTTGCATAATTCTTTTGCACTGCGGATAAAAATAAACACGTATAGTAAGAATGTATTATTACCGGATGTAATTTTAATTAACTGACAGTACCATTATCTGCAAAATAACATATTGACTTTTAATATAATTTTATGTAAAAATTAGATTACTATTTGATAAAATGATGTAAAATTACTAAATTTATTAAAGTCAATATTTATTAAATGTAAAAACTTTTGCACAATACTATTTTATTAAAAGAAAATTAACCGAAAGACTTTTTTTGTGCATATACCCGGATATACAATATCGCTTTTGTTCTGGATTCTTCCAGTCTGCGGAATAATGTTTTTTTTGATTAATAGAAAATTGCTTTCACCTGAAAAATGGTTTGCACTTTTTGCGACAATTGCAATTTTATCTTCAGTCGGTATTACTCTGGATCTCCTTTATGCACATCGCTTCTTTATTTTTAATAATCCGGAATCGATCTGTGGTATTTTAATAAATAAAATACCTGTTGAAGAGTTTGTTTTTTATATCACCGGATTCTGGTTTATCTTATTTGTCTATGTTTTCTGTGATGAATGGTTTTTAAGTAAATACAATGTCCCGGATGAAGATTACGCCAGGTATAGAGCTGTTTTGAAATTCAAATTCGTACTGCATTTAAAAAGTCTATGGATAGTGCCTGTTCTTATTGTTATTGGCACTTTACTTAAGAGAATGATTAATCCTGGCGGAGACTTTATTCCCGGCTATTTTTCTTTTCTGGTTATTGTTGCCTACGTACCGGCATTTCTTTTTTTTAATGTAACAAGATATTTTGTAAACTGGAGATCATTTTTATTCAGTATGATGCTTACAATAATTATATCCATTACATGGGAAGTTACTTTGGCAATTCCAAATGGCTACTGGTTATATAATAAAGGGGCAATGCTTGGAATATTTATAAAAACATGGCATGATTTACCTATTGAAGCTGTAACAGTCTGGGTATTTTCGACTCTAATAATACTTGTATATGAATTTCTGAAAATCTGCTATTTTACACCTCAACCATCAGTACCAGGATATAGAATTCTGCTAAAAATGGGAAAAGAAAGCAAACATATTTAAAATTAATACTAAATTGTTATTCTGTAAAAATTAAATAGTTTTCATTCTGTTAAATAAAGGATAATCGCTGGTATTATCTAAGAAACTTTATATATATTAAAGCAATATATGTGAATCAGATGGTTGATGTAAATCCATTCCGGTCAATCAGCTTTTATTACAAATAAACAGGCTGTTTCCTATCTGTTAATATTTATCAACACCTGCTGATTAAGCATATATTAAAACACCTCTATTAAGGAGCACTTATTATGATACGTTCAACAATGTTGATAATTGTTGCAATTGCAGTGTCGCTTATAGCGCAGACAGATTCTGCAAGTACTGTCGCATCTGATGCGGTAACAAAGACAGCCGCAACTGAAGATCTTGCTATTGTAAAATCGATACTCAATCAGGCCGGTATTAAAGATCGTACCGCAGAAGAAGCTGCGGTAGTTGAAAATGGACGGGTAATCTCGCTTGATCTTTCAAATAAGAATGTTGCTTCTGATGGTATAAACGCATTACCTGCAGACATCAGCAAGCTCTCGGCACTGAAAATACTTCTATGCAAAAATAATATTATTTCAGAAATCCCGCCTGAACTCATGAAGTGCTCTCAGCTTGTAAAGCTTGATCTGAACAGTAATAGAATTAAAGAACTTCCGCTTGAATTTGGACAACTCAACAACCTTGTTGATCTTGATTTGCGTTATAACAGACTTGAAAGTCTTCCATATACAATTGGGAATATAAAAACACTTGAAATACTGCGCCTTTGGGGAAATTTGCTGACAACACTACCGGCACACCTTACACTCATAACATCGTTAAGAGAGCTGTATATTCGTGATAATCGTATCTCATCATTACCGGCTGACATAACTAAAATGAAATCACTGACCTATATTGACATTGTGGGAAACAGGCTTTGCAATGCAGATGCAGAGGTTGACAAGTGGCTTAAGACTAAAGATAAGGGCTATAAAATGGGTCAAAAATGCTGGTAGTAATACAAATGGATTAATCAATCAAATACCCCGTCAAACGGGGTATTTGATTTTAGTTCCGA
>Ga0209373_10001135_pt1 | contig 33795 bp, 25 predicted proteins | sample Higcelweek5metaG_FD_187173 | JGI IMG/M metagenome (GOLD analysis project Ga0209373, IMG submission 187173) | Freshwater pond sediment microbial communities from the University of Edinburgh, under environmental carbon perturbations - High... | ecosystem: Environmental > Aquatic > Freshwater >... | reverse complement strand
GATTATTCAGAAACCTTGTTGTCTGTGATATACTGTGCAAGTGTTCTTACAGATCCGAAAACTTTTTTTCCGGCATTGACATCAGGCACTGTTACGCCGTAGTCCTTCTGAAGAATCACAAGGATTTCGAGTGTGTCAATTGAATCCAGCCCAAGTCCGCCTCCGATAAGCGGAGCATCCGGATCAATATCCGCGGGTGTCACGTCGCTTAGTTTCAGTGATGTAATAAGTTTGTCTTTAAGTTCTTCAATGAGCTTTTCCATATATTTTCCCTTTGTTAAGTAATTTCAAAATAATTTTCCGGTGTATCATGTGAAAATGGAATCACTGCACGATTCCCTTTACGGAGCGCATCAGTTAATCTTATGCAGAAATCGTATTCCGACCTGGTATCTGACAGTGATGCATTGTTTCTAATATCAAGAGAGCATTTCAAGGAGGAAACTGATGACTGTCTGCTTGAAAACAATGCTCCGAATGCGCTGTTTGGTACAAGGCCTGCATCAGATAATCTGGTCCTGTTCTTCAAATCAATTGCCCATACAGAAAGAAACAGTACAGTGTCCGCTTTATCTGCCTGAATCAGGTTAAATGATGCCTGAATAGAATCTGATACTGGTGTATCACCCCCTGAAAATATGCGGTCAGGGCCTTTGAATTTATTGTTTATGGCGATATCTGCAATTGTTGATGAAGGAAGGGTGGCTGAAAAATAGGCCGGCCCCGGAAGTCCGCAGAGAACCGATTCCATGAAGAACATGTCTGTTGTCAATGAACCGTATGGAACTGCAATACAGATGCCTGAGCGGTCTCCGCCGCAGTCCTGGTTTCCCGCAAGAGCAAGTGCTGATACACAGTATGCAAGTTTGTCAGGAAGATTGAGTTTGCCAAATGTCGGCATAGGGGAATCTATTACCTGATCCCTGCGGATAGATTCAGGATCATTCTGAGTATCGTCCCAGTGCTTTTCTGTTAATTTTGAAAAAATTCCCTCTGAGTAGATCGCGCCGAAGCCGCTGCAATAAATACTTTTTGTCATAGCTGCTCCCTTATTATCACAGCGGCATTCTGTCCGCCAAATCCTGCAGCAAGGCAAAGCATTGGCTTTTTGTCAATTTCCTGTACACTGCCGCTTATTTTTACCGGTTCGTCAACGCCGAGTTCTGTATAACCGATAGTCGGCGGAAGCAGACCCTTTTTAAGAAATGATGACGCAAGGATAATTTCAACAAGAGATCCGGCCCCGCTCATATGGCCAATTGCGCCCTTCAAGGATATTGCCGGCGGGATATTGTCACCAAAGCAGCTATATAATGCCTTTGCTTCCATTGCGTCGTTATAATTTGTCGCAGTACCATGACATTTGACTGCCCCTATATCCGATGGTGTCAGGCGGCTGTCTGTGAGTGCCGACTGAATTGCCCTGAGTAAACCTTCGCCTGTACGTGACGGGCCTGTACGGTGGTTTGCGTCATTTGATGTACCGCAGCCGCAGATTATTATATCGCCATTTTTTGGGATGTCAAGTGTTAAATGTGCCGCAGCAGCACCATCTCCAAGCGTCAGACCGTTTCTTGATTTGTCAAATGGTTTCGCAGGTTCTGAGCTTAATGCATTAAGACAGTTGAATCCCTTTACAACAAATTCACAGAGAACATCATAGCCAAAAATTACAACATCGGAAAAAGCGCCTGTCATAAGCTGCTCTCTTGCAAAGTCAACTGCAACAGCTCCTGATGCACAGGCTGATGAAATAACGACAGTTTTCTTTGGTTTTATGCCAAGTAATGAAGGCAGGCGCTTTGCCTGTGTTTCAAGGAGCGCATCTTCTAAATGTGAATCTTTATTTCCATGATAGTATGATTCAAGTGCAGACAGGTCGCCTTTTGCACAGGCGTAAATAAAAAGCAGTGACGATTGATCTGCTGGCGGCATAAAATTCAGAGCTTTTGTGATATTGTCAAGACTTCGCAGTGTCGTGTCATGAAAAGGCGCATGCGGAACAGCTGCGCCAAATGATGGCCCGGGAACAACAGCTGATATCCCATTGTAAAGTGCGGTGCATGTCTGCCCGGCATTTCCCGAAGCACAAATGAGCTCCGGGTTTCTTAAAATTATTTCTTTTTGCATATATCAATATTTTCAATCAAAAATAAGTAACAAAAATCTGCGTGTTACTGCATTAGAGACACCTCTTGCAGTGATGGCGTTACATTATCTTACCAGAAATTCCCATAACGGGCCGTGAATCCCTTTTTTTCTCAATTTGCTCATAATTTCAACGGCCTCAGGCGGTACATCATCAAGAATCCAATTCTGCTTCAATTCATGAAATCTTCGTAACAATTCGTTTATCCTGACACGTGAAATCAGCGGTGATACATAGAAAACAGGTGCAAGACAGTCGTTCTCCGGGTCTGTTACCCCTTCGTCAATTGCCCTGTTGTATAGTTTGGTTCGTGGATACAGCCGCATTCCGGTAAATGGAAAAATAACGGTTTTTTTTAGACGTAAAGAATTATCAAATGCCTCATTGAGCGTATCTTCTGTTTCGCCGGGACCGCCTGTTATCAGAAAGTGTGCATAATTAATATGAAATTTTCGTGCCCACTCACTTGCATTGTAAATGTCTTCAAAAGAAAAATCTTTACCATATTCACGTAACACAGAATCTGAGAAACTGTCTGAACCGAATTCTATATGTCTGAGCCCGCTTTGTGCCATCAGTTCAACCATGTATTCCGAGAGATTTGATGGTTTAAGAAAACAGCTCCATGAAATATTTGCGTCCCTGCGTATCAGTTCCTGACATATAGACAAAACGTGTTCTTTACTTGTATTGAAAACAGAATCGACAAAAAAGAAATAATTATTACCGCGTGCTTTGGATTCAAGAATCTCATCAACAACTTTTTCTGCCGGCCGGTAACGTGGTATTGATCCTTCAATAAGAGGATATGTGCAGTAACAGCATTTACAAGGGCATCCGCGCTGCGTCTGGACATTTATCACCCCGCTGTTTTCCCTGTAAAAAGACTCAAGTGCCCCATCCCGGAACGCCGGGGGTATCTCTTTGGGATCTATCGGACGGGCAGGGTTTTGCTTGACTACTGAGTCGATTTTGTAAACAAGGCCCGGGATGGCGGTCAGCTCATCTGCAGTGGGCTGTCTGTTTTTTGATAAAAGCTGCAGCAAGTGAACAAATGATACTTCCCCTTCACTGACTATTCCGTAATCAGCGCCAGTCATGTCAAGGAGTATTTCAGGAAAGAGCGAATAGGCACTTCCGCCGACAATTACCGGTGCCTTTGAACAGCCTCGGACACGTTTACTAATATTCTGAAGTTCAGGAATAAACCATACAGTGTTGTCAATCCGGATGTCATCAACATTTCTCATTGATAAACCAACAATGTCGGGTTCAAATTCTCTGATTACTGTTTCAAGCTGGTCATTATGTATTCCCATATCACATAACCGGACCGAAAAGCCTTTGCTGATAAGTGCAGCTGCTACATGTGATACACCCAGAGGATAAACCGGATACGGATAAATGCATCTGTTTATGCTTATAAGAAGAACTTTTTTCAATTAAACTCTATTCTGTGAACTAAATATTCTTTATTCCAGGGTCAGGGCCTTAAAAGTCTTCATTAAGAGCCGGCACTGACAAGTTGTTTATTCAAAGCAATACAATTGAACCGGACTATGTAAAAGTAATATTTTTACATCATCACCTGATACTAAAAAGAAGGTATTGGAACGATTTATAAGGATCTGCAGGATTCATGGACAGGAGATCCTCTATCTGAAAAGCGGGAATCAGAAAATTGTGACACTCTTTTCTGTAATAATACATTTTTAGTAGAATGTCGATTGTCTGGTAATAGCCGGAATTAATGAAACGATTAGCATGTGTTAATTAAAAAATATCAGAAAAACGGAAATACCTTTCAATAAATGTACTATTTTATTATTCTCTGTCAGAATTTACAACTTTAGTGATGCTTTAAAAAGGAAGAAGGTTTTATGCTCAACAGACCAGAAATTACACTTTCAGGTTCAGATCTTTCTGTTGAAGATATTGTGTCTATTGGTATAGGTGATAAAGGTGTCAATATTGATCCTGCCGCACTGACCCGTTGCATGGCATCAAGGAAGTTTCTTGAGGAAGAGGTCGCGGCAAAAAAAATTATATATGGTGTAAATACATCATATGGTCCAATGTGTAATAAAATCATAAATGATAATGAAATAGTGCAGCTTCAGATTAATCTTATCAGAAGTCACGCTGCAGGTCTTGGCGATCCGTTAAAGCCGTATGTTGCGCTTGCTGTTATGGCTGTGCGGCTTAATACCCTTGCAAAAGGATATTCCGGAGTTCGTATAGAGCTTCTTGAACATATGGAAAAAATGATCAACAGCGGTATTTGTCCCTACATTCCTGAATGCGGCAGCGTTGGTGCATCAGGGGATCTGATTCATCTTGCACACGTGGCGCTGGCTATAATAGGAGAAGGAAATGTGTTTTACAAAGGGGCACTGCGTGGGGCGGCTGATGTTTACAAAGAGCTCGGGATAAAGCCGTTTGTGCTGTCATTCAAGGAAGGTATTGCAATTATAAACGGTACTGCTGCAATGACCGGTATTGCAGCTTTTGCGCTGTTCGGGGCAAAGAAGCTCCTGCGGATCGCATGTGTAAGCGCAGCGTTTTCAGTTGAGAATTTTGGCGGCATAGATGATGCGTTTGATGAAGATCTGCATAAGATAAAGCCTCATCCCGGTCAGATAGAAGTCGCGGATATTATACGTAAACTATATCACGGTTCCACCAATATTACTTTGCGTTCAGAGATGCATGATCAGATTCGCAAGCAGGCCAAGGACGGGCTTGTGTATGAGACAAGTATCAATGTTCAGGATGTTTATTCCATACGATGTGCACCTCAGATACTTGCTCCTGTATGTGAAGCAATAGAAGCTGTGACAAAAACTGTTGAAATTGAGGCAAATTCTACAAATGATAATCCTATTATTATTCCTGAGAAGAGAAAAATTCTTCATGGCGGGAATTTTCACGGGGAGAGTATCGGCTTTGCAATGGATACGCTTGCCATGGCAATTTCAGATATCTGCACATTGTCAGATCGCAGATTGAATAAACTTTTAGATCGTAACCTTAATGAAGGATTGCCCGAACATCTGATACCCGGCGTGACAGGTCTGACAATGGGTTTTATGGGTGCACAATACCTTGCGACATCAACTACTGCCGAGAACCGTCAGCTGGCAAACCCTGTAAGTACATTGTCGATTTCCTGCAATGCATCAAATCAGGATGTTGTAAGTATGGGAACGGTTGCCGCACGTAAGGCGTTTAAATCAGTCAGCAATGCAAAGCATGTCATCACACTTGAAATGCTTGGACAGCTTCAGGCGCTGACATTGCGTGGTTGTCAATCACGTATGGGGAAAGGCACCAGCGCAATTTTTGAGATACTGAATAAGGAATTTCAGATTTATGACAATACACGGATATTTCATGATGATTTAGTTAGAATGAGAAAATTGCTGTTCTCCAGCCAGATATTTGATGATTTGTCAGTTTATTGCTGATTGTTACACAGCCATGTTTTTGTGGCTGTATTTCGCTGTTTTTGATGATGCGGAGACACTCCTGACAATAGTGTCTCTGCGGAATGCTTCCCAAATTTAAAATTTCAATAAATCATATTTGTACGGCTATAGTGAATGAAGTCTGCAGGTGGGGATTTGTTACTGAGCGTTTTTCAGGGTTATTATTCCCGGCATTTCCTTTTACTTTGCTTATACATATAAATAAAGTTATTTTCTTTCTATCGTGCTTTGAATTTGCTTCACAGCACCCCAAGTAGAAAAGAAATATCTATAATTGTTCATAATTTTCGGTGATAAGGGGCAGCAATGGCTAAAAAAACGCTACTAATGTTTTGTTGTATTATTTTTCTGTCTGCATTACTATTTATAACATGTAAATCTATTCCTGTGAATTGGATAGATGTTCCGGAAAATACAAAAGCTGATATTTTTGTGCCTGGTTCATCACTTAGTGTTGTTAATCAGGATAGCTTATCCAAAATCGGGATTATAATCAATCTTCCAAAACATGTGAAAGATGCCAAACTTATTTTTGGTGATACTGTTCAGAGTGATATTATCCTCAAAATAAAAGATCCGTCTGCAGAGAAGCCCGATACGCAATATGTGGCCTGTAATTATCAGAAATCAGGAATAAAGACAATTACTGTAATTATTACACTCACAGATGGAACATCAAAGAATTTCTATAAAGACATTCTGGTAAACGATAAAAAACTTGTAATCGCATTTGATTCAATGCCTCAGAACCGCTGCGTTGCAGTAGAATCATTTGATTCAATAATCTGTGTTGCAAGAGTAAATTCAAAAGTAAATGTTGCATTTTCAGTCACTTCTGCACCAGTGCTTGACTCAGGCAGGCTTAAGGTGCGATATGTAAACAATGTGGCGGTTGTGTATGTAAAGGCCGCACAAAAAGGCAAATATACTATCACAATCAATGCAACTAATGGCCAGACTTTTGCAACAGGTTCTTTTGAACTTACAGCATACAATGCTCCGGTTCTTACAGGTACTTCTTTGACAAACAGTGTTCTTAAGCCCGGATTAAAAGATACACTGAATTTATCGGTAAAAGAAAATGACACTCTTCGTTTTACAGCAAAAGCAGATTCATCCGATAGTGTAAAACTCAGACTGGTCAATGCTGCCGAATTTAAAGATTTAATTATTAAGATTATCCCATCACTCCCGGAGTCGCTTGTTGTAGCATTCAACCCGGATACTTCAGGGACGTATGTTTTTATTCTCGAAGTCAGCGGTAAATATGCAACCGATACACTTAGTTTCGAGGAGGTAGTTGTAGGTGTTGAGGCGGCTCAATGGAAGCAGTCCTCAATCGCAGTTCCTATGGCAGAGGGCTCAGTGCTTAATATTGATCTGACTCCATATCTTAACGATACAACGTTGACAGGTGTAACGTTAAGCGTCAATAAAGGAAATATTTCCGGCAGGACTGTCAGTTACACAGCTGCATCTGCAGGTAAAATAAGAGATACCATTCTGGTCAGTGCAAACTGCAATTCAGTATTGTCACTGTGTTCTCTATTTGTCAATATAGGTGTTTCAGATACTAAAGCTCCGGAAATCCGTCGTGTAATACCGGCAACAGAAGATTATACTCTCAACTCAACAGAAATCACCTGTAAATTTACAATTGTTGACAGAGGCACTGGTGTGGGTAATGTTACTTTCCGTCTTGGCGAAACAATTCTCACTGATACATTGAAAAGTGATTCAACCTATCAGTGTATTGTGAAAAATCTTGCTGTAAATCAGAAAACAGTTCTTACAGTCATTGCCGGTGATAAGTCACTGACCAGAAACACTGATTCGCTTAAAGTCAATCTTACCAATGATCCGGCCGTGAAAGATATTGTTCCTCCGACCATTTCTTATAAGTCAGGACCAAAATCAGGGGATCGTCTGAAAATTGCAATAAACAGTCTTGTATTAACGATCAATGATTTTTCAGAAATTTCTCTGGTCAGTGCAAAACTCAATGGTGTTGCGATTTCAGGAATTACAAATACCGCAAAAGATTATACTGTTCCTTTTACGCTAACTGCATTTGGACTTAACAGGCTGGTTGTATATGCAAGTGATAATTCAGAGATGCGAAACAGTGATTCAATCGTTATGAATGTTATTTACAATACTGAAGTTTCTGCAGTGGCCAATGCGGCACCGGCAACTAATGCATCAGGTGTAGAACTGCTTCCGACGTTTGTCTGGACGGGCGGTGATGATGCGGATCTGGATCCGGTCACATATAAAGTTTTATATGGGACAGATTCTGCCGCGTTAAGTTTACAGTCTGCAAGTTCTGCTCAAAAGAGTGTTACACTTGTCAGTAAACTTCTTTCAAGTACAAAATACTACTGGCAGGTTATTGCATGCACTGCTTACGATACACTGAAATCCGCGGTGACAGGATTCACAACAATAAGTGATGATCTGACCGGGCCGATTATTATGCCTGTTACTCCTGCAGCGGATAGTATAAAGGTTTATTCACCTTCCATCAGCGTAGTTATCAAATGTACTGATATCAGTGGTGTCAGTACAGTTGCCTGTGTACTCGGAACCACAAACATTCCTGTGACAAAAGGAACCGGGGATAATTATACTGCGGCACTTACAGGTCTTGCTGCAGGAGCGAATACATTTACATTTACAGCTAAGGACAATTCGACAAATGCGAATGTTTCATCGAAGACGGTTACTGTGATTTATGATCCTACAATGAGTGATAATACTCCCCCGGTGATTGTTTTTGTCAATCCGTCGGAAGACAACAAAAAGTTCAGCTCATCATCAGTAAATGTAGAAATCAACTGTACTGATTTAAGTGGTGTCAGTTCTGTTACCTGTGCACTTGGAACAATAATCATACCTGTTGTAAAAGGTATACTTGATTCGTATACTGCATCAATTACAGTTCTTTCAGTGGGCACAAACACTCTTACATTCACTGCAACAGACAATTCGTCAAATGCAAATGTATCGTCAAAACAGATTGCCGTTATATATGATCCCACAATGACTGACAATGTCGGACCTGTAATTACACTGGTCAATCCTTCAGCTGATAACACAAGTTTTATTACATCGTCAATAAGTGTGGAAGTCAAATGTACTGATGTCAATGGCGTCAGCGCTGTCAACTGTGCTCTTGGAACAGTTAATGTTCCTGTGACAAAAGGAACAGGAGATAACTATACAGCTGCTGTAACAGGTCTTGCAGCCGGAGCCAACACACTCATCTTCAAAGCAGCGGATAATTCGACAAATACGAATCTGTCATCAAAACCGGTTACTGTTATTTATGATCCGACAATGAACGATCATACAGCACCAATAGTAAGTCTTGTTAATCCGGCTGTGGATGGTGCACGGCTTGATAAAGATACAATTTCAGTAATTGTCAATTGTATAGACAGCAGCAGCATTAAATCAGTTACAGCGGTTCGCGCTGCCAAAGCAGTAGCTGTAACAAACAGCGGTTCTGTTTATTCCGCAAAGCTGACAGCGCTCACTGCGGGGAAGAGCGATACTGTTACTTTCACAGTTACCGACAATTCAACTAATGCGAATTCAGGGTCATTCCGTGTGATTGTCAGATACGACAGAGTACTGAATCCAATAACACTTGCACTTCCAGTAAATAATGCAACAGGAGTTGCGCTGAAACCGACCTTTACATGGGGTGGCGGTAATGATCCGGATGGCGGCGCAGTTACATATACTTTAAAATACGGTCTGTCTTCTTCAAGTTTGACAAATGTAGTCAGCAATATTTCAGCAGCTACTGCAACATTGTCAACAGCGCTTGCGAATTATACGAAATATTACTGGCAGGTTACTTCTAATTCAACAGTAAATTCAGATGTCATCTCTTCCGGTATCGGGCAATTTACTACTATTGGAATAGCACCGGTTATTACAAGTCTATCGAAGGATACTGCAGTTAAAGCAGGTGAGACACTAAGTCTTTCTGTTACTGCAACAGGTACACCCTCACCGGTATTTCAATGGTATAAAGACGGTACAATCATTTCGGGCGCAACATCGTCAAAATATCAGAAAACCGGTGCTGCCGCCTCTGATGCCGGGAAGTATCATGCTGTAGTTTCAAATGGAGTCGGAACAGGTGTAAATTCAAGTCTGATCACAGTTGGATTTTATTCAGATCCAATAGCGCACTGGAGTTTTGAAAGCATTGAAGACAATGGAATAATTGAGGATGTGTCATTGAACGATTATAATGCTGTATGTACCGGTAAAGGCTTTACAACCGCAGCCGGAGTAAAAGGCAAGGCTCTTAGTTTGACTGGAAGGGAATTTGAAATTGTTGTATCAGATTCAAAGGAAAAATTTGTTTCTCAGAAATATTCTGTTGAAACATGGTTCTATTCAAACATCAATCCGGTAAGGCCGATGCGTGACAGTGCTGAATATTATGAGATGAAAATAATGGATTTTACATTTATTAAATCAGGTTTACGCAATGGTTTTTCAGGATCAGTTAATGTAAGCGGGGAGGCACAGCTTTCACAGCCTGATTCATTGAATACCAACTGGTATATTGCAAGATCCAATACAATATTAAGTATGGGTCAATGGTATCATTTAGCTTATGTTTCTGATGGTACAAGTCTCAAAGTCTATGTAAACGGGCAATTTACAGGAGAGAGTGCTCTTTCTCAGAAGTATCCAGTTTCCGGTATTGATGCAAGAATCGGATGTATGAAACGGCAGGATATGGGTCTGACCGCTTTTGTAAATGGAATGCTTGATGAATTGAAGTATTATAACTGTGCTATCCCGGCATCGGTAATTTTGGATCACTATAATAATAAACAATAAATGTATAGATAATATTATTTGTGAATATTGCACGGCGTAAAGTCAACAGCCGTGCAATATATACGTTAGATCCTTACAATTGCCTTAGTCGGGCATTTTGTTTCACATAAACCGCAGTCAGTGCATTTTTTCTGATCAATTTTAGCAAGGTTTTTAGTGAATTCAATAGCCTGTGACGGACAGTTTTTTGCACAGAGTCCGCAGCCGATACATCCGACTTTGCAAATGCGCCTTACAGCGGGTCCCTTGTCGTTTGAGTAGCATTTGACAAAAGGTTTTTTGCTTATTGTAACAATCGAGATAATTTTTCTCGGACATGCCTTTACGCAAAGACCGCATGCAACGCATTTCTTCTGATCAACCACAGCAAGACCGTTGGCATTTACTGCAATTGCACCAAACGGGCATGCAGCCTCACATGATCCGTAGCCAAGACACCCAAACGGACACTCCTTGTCTCCGCCTGCAACTGTTGCCGCCGCAACACAATCAGGAACACCTCTGTGTTCAAATTTCTTCTTTGACATTTCGGAGTCGCCGCGGCATGCTACAAATGCAGTTTTAGGTTCCTGCTCACCAGCATCTTTTCCGACAAGTGCTGCGATTTTCGCGGCAGCTGCTTTACCTGCGGGAGTGCACAGTGATGGTGACACCTCAGGTTTGTTTACAACTGCTTCTGCATACTGATGACAACCGGCAAAGCCGCATGCTCCGCAGTGTGCATGTGCAAGAAGCTCATCAACCTGTTCGACTTTCGGATCAGTTTTTGTATTGAAAAATTTGGCAATAAGTGCAAGTGTCACTCCAAATACAAGTGCTATTCCTGACAAAAAAAGAAGAGCTGATTTTAGAAGCGGCAATAGTGCAATGCCTGATCCGCTTCCGCTGCTGCTATTGACACCGGATTCCACACAAGGCATGATTTGCGGTGCAATTACCGCTTGTATCAGTTCAAAGCTTACCTGCAGTAGTGATACTGCGCTATCAATAAACTCCATTATTCCTCCAGTAAATTGAAATAAATTTCCAATTTAAGAAAACCTGTTATTATTCAGCAATTAATCCGGAAAAACCTGTAAACGCAAGTGCAACCATACCTGTTATGATAAATGCTATTGGTAAACCTCTGAATGGTTTTGGGATATTTGCAAGTTCAAGACGTTCACGAAGACTTGCCATAAGAATAAGAGCAAGTGCAAATCCAAGTCCGCTGCCAAGACCAAGAGCTATGCCTTCCAGAAAGGAATACTTTTCATCAACACAGATAATAGGCACAGCAAGAATAATACAGTTTGTCGAGATAAGCGCAAGATAAACACCAAGTTTGTGAAAAAGTGCGGGTGCTATTTTTTTCATTATAGTGTCACTTGCCTGCACAAGACCTGCAACTACTCCGATAAATACAACAATTTTAAGGAATTCAAGATGCAGCGGAAGCATAATGAAATTAAAAACAATCCAGCTCGCTGCTGCACTGACCATCATAACGGCTGTAAATGTTATACTCATTCCGACAGCAGTTTCAGTCTTCTTTGATACTCCGAAGAAAATGCAGAGTCCAAGAAACCTTGTGAAAACAAAGTTGTTTATAAGTGAACTTGCTATTACTATTTCTAAAAGATGTAAAAATTCATGGCTCATATTTTTTTGCTCCTTATCTACACTGTGCAGCTTTTTTTGAATGTTTATCGTCAAGATAGTTAAACAGTGCCATGAGAAATCCTGCTGTGATAAATCCGCCTGCAGGCAATACCATTATAAGAAGCGGTTTACTTCCAAAAAGCACTGGAATGTCAAGAATCGTACCTTTTCCTAAAAGTTCACGCACGGCACTTATTGCCACAAGAGCAATTGTAAATCCGGTCCCGCGCCCGATACCGTCAAAGAGTGATGCTACAATACCATTCTTACTTGCAAATGATTCCGCTGCCGCGAGTATTGATGCGAACGCGACTATAAGCTGAATGTAAAGCCCAAGCTGTGCATAGATATCAGGGGCGTATGCATGAATACAAAGATCAGTCACAGTGACCCACCCGGAGCTTATGAGCATAAAAATCGGAAGACGTATACGTGGATGAATATATCTGCGCACGGATGATACGGTCACGTTTACCATTACCTGGACAAACAATACCGCAATGCCCATCATGAAGCCGTTCTTTACAGTTGATGTAACAGCAATGGCCGGGCACAGACTTATTGCCTGGCGGAAAATCGTATTTTCCTGAATCAGGCCCCTTAAGACAAGTTCTGAATTATGTATTTCATTTTTCATAATGTTTCACCTATTTCTGTAATACTTTACTTAAGTGATCAAGCGCATCGGCCTGGGCATTGAGAACCCCCCGGCTTGAAAAAGTTGCACCGGAGACTGCCTGAATGTTATCAGTACCGCCTGCTTTCACAAGTACCATATTGTTAAGACTTTTACCGAAAAACTGTTTCTGAAAATCAGGTTTCTCAATTACATCACCAAGGCCCGGTGTCTCAGTATGGCCAAGTACAGTAATATTTGTAATCTTCTGTGATGGATCAACTGCAACCATAGTATGAATAAAGCCGGAGTATCCTTTTCCGTACGATTCCACAACATATCCAAGCAGCGCACCTGCGTTGTCTGATACCTTGAAAATGTCTGCTTTACGGTCGCAGATGTCCCACTGGGAAAGCGTTTCAACTTTTTCCGCGCCCGGAATCATTCCTTTCAGAACAATGATTTTTTTCTGGGCATCGTTTCTGTCAATTACCGGTTTTGTCAGAGCGTATATTGACACAAGCAGAAAGCCGCCGATGACATAAAAAATTATGAGGCGTGCTGTAATATTTATAATTTCTTTTCTGTCGTTTTTGTCTATCATGATGCACGTCCTTTCACTTTGACAGATCCGAATACCTTAGGCTGGAATGCTTTGTCAATTAAAGGCGCAAAACAGTTCATGATAAGAATTGAGAACATCACCCCTTCAGGGTATCCGCCTTTCAATCTTATTAACATGGTAAGAAATCCGCATCCGAAGCCGAAAACTATTTTGCCGATTGATGACATCGGGGAAGTGACATAGTCAGTTGCCATGAAAAACGCTCCGAGCATGATACCGCCGCTTAGTAAATGAAGCAGAGGATCACCTGCAAAGAACGCACCTTTTGCGCCGAAAATCCAGGCCATAAGTGCTGCGGTTCCAAGATATGCAACAGGTATGTGCCATGAAATAATTTTTGTCGCGAGCAGAAAAATTCCGCCTGCAATCAATGCTATTATTGCTGTTTCTCCGATACATCCGCTGCGATTGCCGAAGAGAAGGCTCAGATACAGATCTGCTTTACTGCCAAAAGTCTCTATAAGCTGCTGGTAACCGTCAATTTTAAGAATGCCAAGCGGAGTCGCAGTTGTAACCGCGTCACTTGACATAAAAGACTCCACCGGTGCAGTCCATGTAGTGAGTATCTTTGGAAATGATATCATGAGAAATGCACGGGCAAGAAGCGCCGGATTGAACAGATTGAATCCAAGTCCGCCGAAAAGCTGCTTTGTGAGAACGATAGCGACAACTGAACCGACAAGCGGAATGTAAAAAGGAACATTGGCCGGGAGATTCATCGCAAGAAGTAAACCTGTTAAAAACGCGCTGCCGTCTCTTATTGTGATTTTCTGATTAAGCAGCAACTCATATAAATATTCGCAAAGCACTGAGGCTCCAATGCAGAGGAATAGTGTCATTATACCATGCATTCCGAAGTAATACGCACCGGACACTGCCGCCGGTGCAAGCGCGATATTGACAGCCCACATTATTCCTGAAGTGGAATATTTACCTTTAATATGAGGGCTGACAGAGATATATGCCGAGGAGTGAGCTACTGCTGCTGCCTGCTCTTCTGCCTTTGGTTGTTCCACTGTTGTAGCCATTGACCAATATGTCCTTTCAAAGGTTATTTGAAAAAAAATTACCCTTTTAATACCATTTTTGTTGCTTTGATAAACTCTACCATAGGCCGTTTTGACGGACAGATATATGTGCATGAGCCGCATTCAAAGCAGTTGTCAACTTTGTATTCCTTTGCGCGGTCGTACATTCGCTTTTCTGCAAGAATACCAAGCATGTAAGGTTGAAGTCCCATGGGGCATGCGCGAACACATCTGCCGCATTTTATGCATGCGCTGTAGTCTTCACCGCCGCCGGCTTTATCATCAGTCAACACAACAATTCCGCTTGTTCCCTTGATAACAGGCAGATCTGTTGTATGTAAAGCAAAACCCATCATGGGGCCGCCGCTTATTATTTTGCTGTTTTTACCTTTGCCCTGTGTACCGCCGCATGCAGCAATGAGTTCCGATACGCTGGTTCCGATCACAGTCCTGAAATTCTTGGGTGATCTGATCCCTTCACCGGTAACAGAAACGATTCGTTCTACAAGCGGCCGTCCAAGTTTTACAGCCTCATAGATAGCATAAACTGTTCCTGTGTTCTGGACAACAACCCCGACATCCATCGGGAGGGCCCCGGGAGGGACTTCACGGTTAAGAATTGACTTGATAAGAACTTTCTCGGCACCCTGAGGGTATCTGATTTTCAGCGAATGAACCGAAATATCCTTACTGTTCTTTGTTAAGTCCTGAAAAAGTTTTACTGCGTCAGGTTTATTTGCTTCAATGCCGATATATGCTTTTGTAATGTCAAGCGTCTTGAGCAGAATGCTGATTCCCTCAAGAATCTCTTTCGCGTATTCAATCATCAGACGATAATCTGCAGTAAGGTAAGGCTCGCATTCAACGCCGTTAATAACGAGAGCATTGATTTTCTTATTTGCCGGCGGGTTGACTTTTACGTGTGTTGGAAATGTTGCGCCACCCATACCAACAATGCCTGCGTCAGTGATTTTTGCAAGAAGTTCTGCTTTTGTCAAAGAATCCCAGTTGCTGCATGCTTTACACTCAACCCACTCATCCAGACCATCATTTTCTATAAGTACAGCAGCTGATTTTCTTCCTGCAGCAAGAAGAGCCTCGGTGAGTTTAATTACTCTGCCTGAAACAGGTGAGTGCACTTTCGCTGATACCATCCCGCCTGCTTCTCCTAAAAGCTGTCCCTTTAAAACATGAGAATTCTCTTCAACCACGATTTTCGCAGGAGCTCCGATGTGCTGCTGCATGGGAACAAGTACCTGTTTGGGAGTGTACTTTTCTATAGGCTTGTCTTTTGAGAGGTGTTTGCCGTCATCAGGATGAACCCCTCCCTTAAATGAAAAACTGGACATGTTTACATTCTCCATCTTTCTTCAAGTACAATGTATCCAGACATATCAAAAGTTAATCTTCAATCAAGTATTGCTGAATTAGAATTAGTATATAAGAGTTGAGTACCCAGTGAAGAATTTTTGACTTCAAAATATTGATGATTAGAAAAGTATAGTAGATATTGAAGTGTCTGCACACTGAGATCATGTTTTTAATGACCGCATTAAATACCGGCTGCAACATATTTACAACCGGTATTGTATTGCGATTAAACATAGATGTAAACGCATACTCTGTAGAATAATATTTTAAAATACTGTTTTTAAATATTATTTACTAATATCCAACACTATTTTGTTTCTTCTTTTGGCGGTTTGCATCCGCATTCGATAGAAATAGAGTGCATTTTGAGCGCTTCGTCACTGTCTTTTGTTTTTGCGAAAACCTGAATAAATTCTTCACAGCTGTTAAAGTGATACTTCTGCAGACAGCTCTGTTTGCTTTGACAACCGATAAATGCGAAAAGAACGACGCTTGCGACTAAAAGTAAACCGAATCTCATTGCTTCTCCTTTGTATTTTGTAAAGAAGTCTCTGGTGGTAAGGCCAAATCACGATACTCTTTTGTTATATAACCGCTTTTGCAGGGATTGACTGATACAGCATCAACCATTGCAACAGCACCTTCAGGAAAAAAGTGTGCTAAATCTGTTGTGTCATAAGATGTGTATTTTTTACCATCCATCTCAAAACCATCTGCTGTTTTAAGAATTATCCATGTCGTATCAGGGGAAGGATTGTCGTAGCAGGTATCTATTCCCGCAAATGTCTGACGAATAATATGTACATCGAATGTAAGAAGATTTTGAGTGTCAATATTAGATGCAAACGGGGGAACCCATGCTGTAAATGCCCTTATGAAAACAGAAGTGTCATTTGAGTCATTTGGAAATTTATAGGTAATAGTGCGCCAGACAATACCATTGTCTTTCATTTCGATCCGGTCACTTACTGCAGGTGAAGTCTTATCCGCAGGTTTATCGTTTACCCAGAATCCTGCAATCAATTTTGAAACAGAATCCTTCTGTTTTTCTTCAAAAGGGACAAGATTTTTATAACTCTTCATATTGGCTTTATATTTTCCCATGTCCATTTTTTCGACATTTTTACCAAGCATGTTGACAATAATGACAATGACAGCAATAAGGCATAATCCTGTGACTGCTTTCATATAACTGGAATTTCTACTGTGAGCCATAAACGCCTCCCGATAAAACGCTGCAACGTACTGTTAATTTGACTGCATTTTCATAATGATCGTCCCAAATTTGGAAAACGTTACAAAATTCAAAAAACAGCTCAAAAATAATAACGTCTGCTTAAAATAATTAAATAACAGAGTCCGTGCCAATCAGTATCATATTTATGGTATAAAAATAAAACGTCGGGTGTTAAAAACACCCGACGCTTCCGCTTCACCCAAATTGTCTGCAAGAGGACCTTGCAATGAGGATTATTATGTAGGTGTTATTAAGATACAATAAGGTTAAAAATAAAAGCAAATTTTTTTTAAATAAAAAAATGAAAATATTTGTCAATTTTTTGTCTGTTCTGAACCAATTGTTTTTTTTCATTGCCACTTATCATTTCAGTAACATTAAATGTGCATTATTCAGCTTGTGTTGTGTCAATTTGGTATCATAAACCCAGTACTAATTTCAAAGATAGAAAACAACTTTGAATCACTGTGATATATGCTAAATCACGCCATTCGCTGTCAATTAATTTCATAACCTTCAGCAGCAGCATAGGGTAATTAATATTCAGCATGAAAATCTTAATAGTGTTCTATTATTTGTATCACATTTTTTTAAAAAAGCGTATATTATCTAAGTATGAATCTGTCTGCATATTAAAAATATGTTTGAAGATTTTACGGGGGGATGCAAATGTTATCAGTTAAGGAGCGTATTTTATGGGTTTTATTAAAAAAACTGGTGTTTTTTTGCTTTTATCATTACTAGTTGCCTTCAGTTCATCTGCGGTCGAGACGGCAGATATAATAGTTGCTAAAGATGGTTCCGGTAAATTTACAACTATTCAGGCTGCAATTAATTCTATTGCTGCCGGTAATAGTAAAAATGTCACTATTCTAATAAAAAACGGAACCTATGAAGAGCACATTGGAATTGATAAAAGCTATATCTCGTTAATTGGTGAAGACCGCGCGAAAACGATTATCCGCTTTTCCATTGAAAGGGAAGCCTGGGCATCGAAGAACGGGAGTAATGTCGGATGTGCTGTTGTAAATATAGGCTGCACTTCCGGATATAAGAAATCATCAACAGTTACAGATGTTGTTATTGGAAATTTGACTATTGAGAATACATATGACAGTAAAACCGTAAAGACAATGGCTGTCAAGGATGAAGGCAATTCAAACCGGGTATATATTGTCAATTGTAACATCTGGAGCCAGGGGCACGATACAATAAGCCTCTGGAGCAGTAATGACGGGATGTACTATCATTCAGGCTGCTCATTTAAAGGGGCTCTTGATTTTGTCTGTCCCCGCGGATGGTGTTATATAGTAAACAGTGAATTTCTGGCAACCGCTTCAAGCGCACCCCTGTGGCATGAGGCCCGTTCAACGCAGAAGTTTACAGTAAGGACATCAAAGTTCCTGCCGGCTCAAGGCAACAGTTCAAAATTTAAGTTGATGAATGCAAATAACAGCAGCACTGTCGGTACAAGGTTTTATGTTCTTGATTGCACAATGTCGAGCAGCTGCAATACAATCGGTACAAAAACCGAAGCGTACTTTTACAACTGTCACGGGGAAAGTTCAGATCAGGCGTGGTATGCAAATAATTTGACGGCCTCTGCTGCGTCAAGCCAGTCGGCTGTAACCCCGAAATGGACATTTGATAATAAATGGGATCCGGAAAACGCAATGCCGGCAGTGTTGACAAGCGCATCTCTGCCCCAACCCTGGAGCGGCGCATATGATCTGCCTGGAACAGATATTCAGTTAAAATGGGTAAAAGCAAGAAATGCTGAAAAGTATGCTGTCTATTTCGGTTCGTCAAATACACCTGCATTTGCAGCTATACAGGCTGAAAACGCCTACTCGCCAAAAGGGCTTGCAAAAGGTACCTATTACTGGCGTGTTGATGCAATCAGCGGAAGTGATACTGTAAAAGGGGAGTTGTGGTCGTTTACTGTTGCGCAGGGAGTCGGTGTTGCAGATATTAAATCTGCTCTTATAAACCCCTCAGAATTCAGAATTGAACAATGCGCAGGCGGCAACATTGAATTTAATTGGGTATCTGGCAGAAGCTGCGCCGCTTCAATAAAACTTATGAATTTACAGGGTAAAGAAGTGGCCTCAATACCGCTTGAGAAAAATAGTGCAGGTGTAAATAATATGAGATTGGATATTTCCCGGTGTAATTTGTCAAAAGGCAAGTACATTGCAAAGCTGTATACTGGGGAGACATTGAAAACAGCTGAGTTTGTTCTGAGATAAACTTTATATTGCTTTATGTTAGATCAAGTAAAATAATTGACAAATCATATTAAGAGATTAATCACTGAAAATATTGTCGAATTTGACATGTTTAAAATTTGGATTATGCAACAGTAAAATTAAACCGGAACTTGCAGAATGGATTGATGAACACTCTATGTTTGAACAAAGTGAAGAAGACATTCGAAATAATGTTCAACGCTCGTATATTGATTCAGATCCATACTGGAGAAATACTCAAAGGTGTGATGATGAAGTAAAAGCTGACATAAGATCCAGATAATATCAAGCCTGAACATCTATATTAGTACCGGAAACAGACACGCTTATCGGGGTACTGTCAGAAACACTGACAACTGCATTATCAGAAGTGACATATACATCCGCTGCAATATCAGAAACCGCGGCACTATCTGGTTCTATGCTGTCATTATTGGTATTTGCTTCATTTGTGACTTCTTTTTCCTCAGATGCTTTTTGTGTCTGTTCTTTTCTGGCCTCTTCCATTTCCCTGCGGGCTTCTTTACGTGCATCTTCCTGAGCTTTCTTAAGTTCATCACTGATATCCGATGAATGCTTCATTGCATCAGAGAGGCAAGGAGCAGCATAAGATGCAGCCCGATCCATAAGGGCTGTATCACCGCGCGCTTTTGCTGATTCAAAAACGCCAATAGCCACACCGGCCAGTTTCATTTGTGATGCCGCTGAAATCATTGAATTAGCAACACAGTTCACAAAATTAACCATATTAAGACCTTTACAGATAATGTTACTGTATTTATCGGCAGATTGCTATTTAACTTTAGCGGAAAATGGTGATGTGTTGAAACCCGCTCATGGATTGTATTTGTTTTGCGATTGACAGTGTAGTATTACAAATGTAGCTTTAATGCTTTATGATGAGATACTACCGCTTAAAAGACAAAAAATTACATTGTCAAGATAGTAAAAAACCTGATTTGGCAGTTTCAATAAGACTGTTAAAAACTCCGCTGTTTTCTGCCAGAAAACACTTTTTTCACCAAACATAAGAGTAATCACTTCGCTACGTAAAGAGACCTTTATATTTGTAAATAAGGATCTGAAACGATTTCCTGAAGGAGCTGTTTATGATAATAGTTACTTTGAATCCGCCATTTCCGGATAAGGTTTCGCATGAAGCAAGAACGTCTGTTGCTGCTGAAAGCGGAACGTTCCATTATCCGATGTGGCTTGCGTATGCAACTGGATATCTTGAAAAAAGGGGTCATCATGTGCAGTTGATAGATGCAGCTGCACGGAAAATACCAGTTGAAACAATAGCAGGCATGATTGCTGATTGTAAACCTGACATGGTCATTATAGATACAAGAGGACCCGGTATATATAATGATTCAGATGTCGCAGAAAAAATCAAAAAACTAATACCATCAGTTTTAATTGTTCTTGTCGGACCACATGTCTCGGAATATCCGAAGGAAATACTGCAATCAAGCGGTGCTGCCGATGCAATTGCTGTAAAGGAATACGATATAACACTTGCGGAAGTTGCGGACAGGCTGAGTACAATTCAAAACAGAAATGAACTGTTTTCACAAGTCAACGGCATTGTCTTCAGAGCTCCTGATAATTCCATTGTTGTAAATCCAGATCAGGAATACATAAGTGATCTGGATATTCTGCCGTTTGTATCAACTGTCTATAGAAAACATCTGTCTATAGGGGATTATTTTTACAGTCACCACCGACACCCGAAAGTATCACTTGTCACAGGAAGAGGCGGTCGGCAGAAGTGTACAGACAGTGATCTGCCGCAGACTTTTCATGGACATATGAATAGAAATAGATCTGTAGCTAATGTTGTATGTGAATTTCTATACATACAGGATCAACTGCCTGATGTAAAAGAGATAAGGTTTGAAGATGATACTGTTACAGTAAACAAAGAGCGGTGCAGGGAGCTCGCATATTCTCTTCTTGAAGCACGGGCAAAAACAATTCCATGGTCTGCAAACGCAGGAACAGAACCTGATCTTGACACATTAAAGTTATTGCGCAAAGCGGGATGCCGGCGACTGTATACCGGATTTCAAAGAGGTGAACAGGATATTCTGAATAATGTAAACAAGGAAACGATACTTAACGAAATAAGAAAGTTTACACGTAATGCGAAGAGAGCCGGGATTCTGGTAAACTGATGCTTTATGGCAATCAGTCGTGGTTAAAAAATGAAGCATCGGTAGTAATTAAAGCATTTGAATCTCTGATTGATAAATTAAAATAATAAAAAGGAGCAGCTATGGCAGACGCAGCATTTAAAGATAATCTGATTAAAAGTGATATTTATAATTTTTACGAAATGCAGTCTTCAGAAAAAACAAAAGATATTGACAATTGGTTGAATTCAGGTTCTGCCCGGATTCCGCAGTCAGAATCATACTATTATTTTGAAGACCGCAAAATAAAGAATGCGCTCGAAATGGCCGGCATTGATCGAAGTCACCGGATCCTTGAAGTAGGGTGCAACCTGGGCCAGATGACTTTTCCCCTTGCAGAAAAGGGGTTTGAAATTACCGGTTTTGATTTGTCAAACAATGCAGTGGAGAAAGCAAATGCACGTGTCAAAAAATACAAAGTGAGAAACATACATTTTGAAACTCAGGATGCAGAACGTTATGTCGGCCATAATAATGAATCATTTGACGCTGTATTTTCATTTTCAGCATTCAGATACTTCCCAAATCCTGACAGGGCTTTAAATGAAGCTTATCGTGTATTGAAAAAAGACGGAGTTATCATAATCGATTTTCCAAACAAATACTGTCCGTGGTTTAACATTATCAAAAAAGCAGTATTTATAAAATCTCATATTCATGACAATCTTTACAGTGAGAACCAGATAAAAATAATGATGAAGCGGGCGGGATTTAAAAATATCACATTTAAAAAGTTTCTGTTTTCATATAAAGAGCTGCCGCCGGTGCTTCTGCCATTAATGAAAATCGCGGATTTTATTCTTGAGCGTATACCTTTTATTAAAAACACAGCTGCTATACTAATGGTAAAAGGAGAAAAATAATGAATGTATCATGGCTGCCGGATTCGTATGAAGCTGCAATGGCAATTACAGATGATCCTGATAACAGCAGTATGAAAACATTCAGGACGATGTATGATTTTCTTGCTGATATCAACTTTGTCACATCACGTGCAATGTGGGTATATGAAAACGAGGAACCGACAGGCACTCCTTTCCTTGACATAAAGTTCACTGCGCCGCTATTGACAGACAAGGAATGTCTTGGTTACTGTAAACAGCTGTCTTCAAAGGGGTTTGAAATCTGCCTTCATGGAGCATCAAGCGGCAATAATCACAGGGCCAGAACAATAGAAGCCCTGAAGTATTTGACAGATAATATCGGTTATTCACCGGTATTTATCTGTCATTCAAAGAATGCCGACAATCTGTACTGGGATGTGAAAACTGCAAATTCGCAGATTGAAAAGTATTTTCTGAAGATGTATACAAAGAATAAGTGTTTCGGTGATGTTGCGGACTCAGATTATTTCTGGGGGGATATCTGCATGGAAAAAATTCGTTTCATACGAATGTTCCGCACGCGCAGTCTGAATACACTTGCGTTCAACCCGTCCATGCCATATCATGACTTCACAAAACCATATGTCAATTTCTGGTTTTCAGCTACAAAGGGGCATATTCCCAATCTCTTTTCAGATGAAAATATTGATCAGCTGTGCAGGGAACACGGTGCTGGAATTCTCTATCAGTATCTTCACAAATATGTAAAAGACGGTCGTGTAATCCCTGATGTAAAGAATGCGCTTGAGAAAATCGCAGATGATAAAAGAATACTTAAAAAACCTGCCTCATACATTCTTGAGCGGTTGAAACAGATGCAGAATGTACTTATGATAAGGAACAATGGATGGGTTTATGTTATTAATGCATCCTCAAAGCCCCTGGATTCTGTACAGATACAGCTTGATACAATAGATACCTTCTGTTCACCGGATAATTATTTACTGAACAAGAGTTTGAAAAAAGTTACATTCAGATCAATTGAAGCATTATCATATGTCATGTTTCAGACGACAGATAAAAATTCATCCTGCTGCGAGAAATATACAACGGATGAAAAACTTGCGGTAATTGAGCTGCCAAAGGCAAATGTATATTGCAATATGTCAAGTAGTCCTGTGCGTATACAAAATAGAAACGAAAGCATGGTTGTCGGTGTAAAGCGTGTTTTTGTTAAGTACAGATCACCTGAGGCAAAGCGGCTTGAGATAATCAGAGGAATAACTCAGCAGGAGATAACGCGTCTTAAATTTGGTCAGATGGCGATATTATTAAGAGAGCATCTGTTTCTGGGGCGCAAATTGTCAACAAAAGGTTATCTTGAAAATCCCGGAAAAGTTGAAGATATTGCTAACTGGTAAGAGTGTGTTATGTAATGTAAAATAATGTGATGATTGTGACAGATTTGAGCACGGGGCAGGAGCCGCCGTGCTTACTGTTTTATACATTATGCCTGAGGACCATTAATTAAACTGTGTGATATTCTGTTTGCGTATGTAAATTCCATCACTCACCTGCGCAGATGTTTTTATGTCAATCTGTCTTCCCTGCATATTGATATAATTCCTGTCTTTTTGCGATTTGCTTTTCAAAAACATTTTTTCGGTTTTTTTAATTTTTTCCTGTTCTGTTGAACGATTCTTTTTTGAAATCCCGACGACTCCTATTTCAGCAATACCATCATTCCAGGCTTTGAGAGCTGCATCGCTTGTGTTAACTGCCCAGTCTGCTTCAGCACTTTTTGATTGACTGAACCACATAAGGGCAAATATTCTTGGGAATTTCTCAGGGATTACACTGAACATGTCAGTAATCCACTGTGCCTTGTCTCCGCCATGCTCGGTTGAAGAAAACTCAGCAATAAATAAAGGTTTTGATGAAATTGACAATGCCTTATATGGGGCTGTAAACACTTCCGCGAAACTCTTCCAGCTCGACCAGCTCTGAGCGGTTCCCCAGTTGTATCCGTCAATTGAAACCATGTCGACCCAGTCATCACCCGGGAACCATCCTGTAAATGTAGCATTACCGCTGTTGGTTGCGTTTGTCGTCCACACCCACTTTACGTTTGTTACTCCGGCATCCCTGAATATTGTCACCACATGCTTCCATGCGTCAATCAGTGTCTGATTTGTGTTTCCCGCACCGCTCTTTGCAATTCCCCAGTCATACCAGTCGCCGTTTGCCTCATGGAAAGGTCTGAGCCATATCTCCCTGCCGTATGATTTAACACCTTCAGCATAGGCTTTCAGATACGTATCAGCGTTACCACTTACGATCTCTGGCGTTGAATAGCCGTTTGCCATCCATGTAACTACCAGGGTCGATTTGTTTTCGTATGCTATATCTGCATAGGTTTTTGTCCATTTCCAGTTATTTGTATCCCAGAGCACAAATATGCTTATGAGATCCAGATGTCTGTTCTGTAAAGACTGAAAAGCATCGACATTGCTTTTTTCAGGCTGAGGATAGGTTCCACTTCCGCCAACCCAGGCTCCGATCTGTTTAAGTTCTCCTGAAAATATTGACAACTGTATAACGACAATCAATAGCATCACCCTGATATGCATTTTAAACCTCCTCAATTTTAATAGTAAAGCTGCCTGTGACAGGGCAGCCGCATTTCTTCTTTCAATATACCGGATTGTTTTTTTCAGAATAATAGAGAAATGTTTATATATTTATTTTATTGTTATACTGTTATACTATATATCAGATGTCAGTTTTGCAGATAGTATGAAGAAATTATTTTTATTAGACGTTTAGACTTTTCAAAAGAGAAATTATGAAAGAACGAAAATCTCCGGTACTTTCCGAGACTATTGAAAAATTACGCTCCATTATTGCGCGCAATAACGAGACGCACCTGACCTCTGTCAGAAATCTGGCTAGACTTTGCGACGTGTCTCCTGTAACAATTCTGCGGGCAATCTCATTTCTGAAAAACGAGGGATTAGTTGAGGGGAGATGGGGTACAAAAAACAGGGTTTCGGGAAAAAAGGCTTCTGTAGCAAAGAAACCTGAAAATGAATGTCTGTCTGCTGCCGAAAGAACCATTGAAAAGATAAAATGTGATATTATGGAAGGAAAATATCCGACTCATGAGCCTCTTCCATCAATAAAACAACTGTCTGCCAATTACGATGTAAGCTATCCGTCAATTAAAAAAGCGCTCTCTCGCTTACAAGATGAGAGTATTATAATTCCTAAAGGCATACGGAACTATTTATTTACAAGTCAAAACAGACCGCAGACCAAAATCGCCATTGTGGCTTTTGGACTTGCAGTGAATTCAGTGAAAATTGAGACAGAACGGGAACGTAATTTTTACCGGATTCTTTCAGATACTGCGATGAATCTCAATATCATGTTTGAGACAATATGCTGTAATGACTACCTGGAAGAACCGCAATTCTTTACACCTGACGATACACCAATACAGGATTATTTGAAATTCAGAAACATAACAGGCATTATTCTCTCATCATATCATATGAAAGACTCTGCAGAGTGCCTGCGCACACTTTTGACATTTAATATTCCCATTTCAGCCTGGGTCGAAGATCACAGAATATTGAAAATGGTCAATAAGTACGATGCGGGCAGAAAAAAACTGTCATTCTTCGATTCAAGCTATTCAACAATTCCAGGCTTTGATGTCGGTAAATACCTTATTGCCAGGGGTCACAGACATATTGCCTATATTTCGCCCTTTCATCAGAGTCCGTGGTCTCAGAACAGGTTGACAGGTTTGAAAAAAGCCGCGGCATCAGCCGAGGATGTCAGAATATTCCCTTTTGTATGTTCGGAATATCTGAACGATTATTTCTTTCTTGTCAATATACTGAATGATAATTCATTCGTCAGGCACTGCATGGTTTCGGAAATAGAAAAAGAACTCCATCCGTTTCTTTGGAGCAGAATTGCATCAGTAAAATATGAACATGATATACTCCTGCGAGACAACGACATATTCACTGTCTGCCACAATTTCATGGATGATGCCTCAGCTGACAGTTCGATAACAGCATGGGTCTGTGCAAATGATAATATTGCTGTACTTATAACAGATTACTGGAATTATTGTGCTGTACCGCTTGCACAAAGACCTGCGTTAATCGGATTTGACAATTCATTCGGGAGTTTTGAACGAAACATCACCTCATACGAATTCAACACCTCCGGAGAGGTTCAGGATATGCTCAACCACCTTCTCTATCCGAACAGTTCCTTCAAACTGAGTCGCAAAAGCTCAATCAGTCTCAGCGGAAGAATCGTTGAACGGGCCTCCTGATTGCAGTTGCTTAGGAATACCGGTACTGGGCAGGAGCCGTCGTGCCCGGAGGATGTAAACACGTTGAGTTATTGATGATTTAATATAGATGGGCGAGTTGTGCTTTGGTTATATATCGCTTAACGTTATGTCAAATAAAACATCAGAAAAAATTTTGCTCAAAATGTTCTTCAGATTATTTGTAGTATTGTCAAACAGATCTTCAAGTCGTACTTTTTGTTTGAGAATATTTTCATTCGCCAGCAGCTCATGATTGATTATTGGGAGTTGGTGTAATGATACAGTAATTAATTTACCATGTGCGAGTTCATCTCTAATTATAATGCTGTCTGCTAAATTTTTAGTACATTGAATGGTTGATGGATATAAAAGTATAATTGATGTACATTTAAAACGTATTGCGTATGCTGCCATCTGGTATAGATCATTTTGCGAGACACCCTTTTGTGGATCATTGACATCGCTATAAACGATCTTGTACTTTGTGTCAACAATCATTGTATGTGAATCAGCAGTAATAACAAGGTCCGGGCGCAGATTAAAAATGTTATTTTCAGCAAGAAAAACGCTGGTAGTTTGCGCTTTTACTGATACTTCCGGGATATGTTTCTTGATAAATCCGCAGACAAACTCCTCGAAGAGTTTCTCCATTGGGACAAGAAATGCAAATAATTTGAGATCGTTTTTGTAGTTAAATGAGATACTGTTCTGAAGAAACAGTTTACAATAATCAAGTACCATTTCAAATTCACTGAACATCTGATTGAAACGGATCCTGTTGCAGTCCTCAACTGTTACCCGCTGTAATTCCACATCGTCAAGTATGAAGAGAATTGTGCGAAGCATGGTTTTATTTTCAGCGTTTTCTGATTGATTATAGAGTAATGTTGCAACATATTTGATTATCTTGTTGAACAGGGTATCAAAAGTAAAAAGCTCATAGCTGCAATTGATTTTATGCCATCTGCCACGAGCGACATTCTCACGAATATACTGCGATGTATTAATTCGTCCCTTGATATAAGTGAGTTCATCCTCGGTACTCTCATAGTGTTGATAGATTGATGTTGATAACAACTCACTGGTATACTTTGCAAAAAGGTAGATAAGTATTTCAAAGAAGCTACCCTTTAGACTATGCAATGATGTAGCATATTTAGGTAGTTTAATTCTATTACTGTAACTTAGCCACCAGAGAATATGGCACTGCATAGCTTGTAAATTAGTGTCATTATGTATAGTATCAGGAGTATAAAATATTTTTGGCAGCAGATTTATTGTTTTGCCGTTGCAATGAATAACTCCGACATATTTATTCGATTTTATCTCGTTTGTTTTGTGAAAAAACTGGATATACCGCTGCGTTTGACTTCGCCGAACATCGTCTTCAGCATTCCAATGCGTAACCGATTCCCGATTATTCCAGATTTCGTCAAGAAACGATTCGAGAGCATAATCAGTATCTGTATATGATACTTTATTTTGATATTCGTAAAGGTTGATCATTTGTTTTCAGTAATTGATAACGGCCAGATAGATCTATCATTAATTTTTAGACCTGCCTCCTTAAGAATTTCCTTTACTTCGTCAATATTATTCATGAAATATTCAAGAAGCAAAGGAATAACTTTTTTGTTAATAACAGCTACAAGATTGAAATCTTCACCCATAAAATACGAATGACCAATCTGAAAATCGTAACCATTGCCATTGCCTTTGGATTTAATAATAGCGTCATTTATCTTTTTAAGAATCTCTTTTTCCTGTAAAGTCTCTACTGTATAATCAGGATACATGGGTACAAATTCAAATCGTCTACGCAATGCTACATCAAGCAGCGCGATTGATTTGTCGGCAGTGTTCATAGTTCCGATTATGTATAGGTTTGATGGAACAATAAATGTTTCTCCGGATGGCAGTGTGCATGAAAGTGGAATAGCACCATGAGAACGCTTGTCTGGTTCAATGAGCGTAATGAGTTCACCAAATACACGTGAGATGTTTGCTCTGTTTATTTCGTCAATGATGAGAACGTAATTTGGAACATTTTTTGAGTTAACATTCAATAGTGAGTTAAAATCACAGGTTGAGAGTAGCTGTTTTTTAGTTTCATATGAAATGTCATCATAATCGTCTTCAGATGTTTCTGTATTTGTATAGTTTTTGTGAAATTCTATAAATTCACGTAATGCTACCCAGTAAATAGTAGCATTGCAACCACCTATTACATCTCTGATAGTTTCATGAATACTGTCGATTTTTGATATGTCCGGATATTTATTAAACAATGTCAATAATCGTTGAGCTGATACAGTATATGTCCTGTTACTTATTTTGGGTTTGAAATTTATGTTATTATTAATACTGATATCGTTTACAGAAACAATTGATCCCTTTGATGTTTTAAATTCCGTACCGATTTTACTTTTCATAAATTCAACAAAATCAAGATAAACTTCATTTATGTCAATAATCCTTTTACCAGTTTTTTGCTTTGAAAGCTTAAAATATTCAAATAATGCATTTGTTGCGATCCTCTTAAAAACGCCATCAGTTTTTTCGAATTGTAATTGTCCTTTTACTGCAACATCAGGCCGCAACCCCTGAATGAAATCTTCGTAGCTGTAATTTTGATGGAAAGTGATAAATTCTATTCTGTCATGAAGGTGTTCGTTAAAAATATTTTTTGCAGTAGAGTAATCTCTGATAGTATTATTGTTATTAATTATCTGGGCAGCTTTAATAATTGTATTGTAGGTTTTTCCAGTTCCTGGTGGGCCGTAGAGGATTTGGTTTAATGGTGCATCCGTTTTTTTGTTCATAGTATTGTCAACTTTTGAGTTAATTTCTTTGGTGTTTTTTAAAATTGATGGATACGATTTCTTGTACTCAATATATTTCTTTTTATATCTATTATATCTTTCCACATTGTCTGATCGCTTGTAATTCGGCCATAATAATTTTGCAAAATCTTCAAAAAGTGAGTGCTGTTCCAGACCAAAAAGGATCAAACCTTTTTTAATTGACCGTTGTTTCTTTGCATCAACATCAGGATTAATACTGTTTATTTCGTCAAGAATATCGACTAATTTATTTTGTTCCAAATATTTAATAGTTTTAGATAAACTAAAAGAAAGTGATTCTTTACCGTTAGCTGTATTCTCATTTTCCCCATTCATCATTCCACTTACCTTGATATTAATTCTGTTATAGGACCTTTTTTATTGTTCTTCTTTATTGTTATGTTAACCATACTTTCAATAACTGATTATACAAGTTTTCGGACATTTCACTTGTGCCTCGACTTGTGCTCTATTTTTTCTCGCAATTGTTTTTATTAAAAAAGTCATTCTGCCGTACCTTGCTGCTGTAATCTTGTCCGTGAATTTTCAATCGCCTGATGCAGCTTCTGTTCAAGAACCGCTTTCTCAGGAAGTATAGTTAAATATTCCGCTACATGAATACCAGATTTGTCAAGTTCAAGGAGTTCTATCTGCTCGTGTTTTTTATCGGAACAGAGAATAATGCCAAGTGGCGGCGCCTCGCCTTTTTCCTGTTCGTATTTGGCAAGCCATCGAAGATAGAGCTCCATTTGGCCTTTATATGCTGCTTTAAACGAACCGAGTTTGAGATCGATTGCGATCAGTCGTTTTAGTTTTCTGTTATAAAGAAGCAAGTCTATGTAAAAATCGTCATTATCAATTTCAATGCGCTTTTGTCTGGCAATAAAGGTAAAACCTGCACCCAGCTCAAGCAGAAACTGCTCCAACTCCCGCAGTATAGCGTCTTCAAGATCTTTTTCAAGATAATGGTCATTTAGATGCAGGAAATCCAGAATATAAGGGTCTTTAAGAACAGCATCAGCATTCATTCTTCCCTCTTGGCTCAAGACTTCCAGGTCAGCTTTGATTACTTTTTCTGGTTTTTTTGAAAGTGCGGTTCGTTCAAACAACATAGAATCAATCCGGTCTTCCAAGGTACGCACACTCCATGATTCCATAATGCACATTTGGCCGTAGAATTCCATCTGCAAAGGATCTTTCATATAAATCAGCAGTTTCAAATGCGACCAGCTCAATTGTCGCCATTTTGTGGAAACTTTTTGTTCATCATTGAAAACTTCGGCAAAACGTACCATATATGCAAGGTTTCGTGCGCTCCAGCCGCGCCCGTGGTCTTGGGTTAATTTTGCAGACAGTGTCTGCAAAATCTGTTCCCCATATTCTGCCCGGATATTACCGTTAAGTTGTTCCCGGCGTATCCTGTCACCCACACGCCAATAGAGCATCGTAAGACTGGTGTTTACAAAAGTGGAGACCTGTGCGCGTGCCTTCAGAATGAGTTCCTGAATATCTGTTAATAGATGCGGGGAGGAGGAGTCCGCATCATTTTTTGATGATTCTAAAGTATTCACGTCTTACTCTCCTCAAAATGGTGCGAAAACGCTGCTGCAAGTTCCTTTTTGAGCAGCGCTTCTGTCTCTGCAATCTCTACATTGATTTTTTTATATTTTATAAGCAACTCATCCGGATCGTGACTTTCAGCTTCAGGAGCATTTGGGTTCTTGGCATCAAGATTGAAGATTGGCCAGTAAATACGGTCCCCAGAAGCCTGCTCATCCTTTGCCTGCTGTCGCAACATATCAAGTTCATCGGTTAGTTTAGCGATTTTTTCTTCAGTTTTCGTTCGTACTGATGGTTTTACATCACTCCGTATTGAGTTTCGCAGCTCCTTGAGTTCATTATTGATATCTGAGGCCTTATTGTTAAGAGACTCTGCTTTTTCCCAGTGAGGCTTTGCTTTTGCAGTGGTATCCTGTAATATTTTCTTAAAGTCAACCCTCCATGCATGTTCATTTTCAATACGGTCAGCAAAGCCATTCGACTCTTTTCCCCACCAGTCTTTCTCACTCTGAAACTCTTCAAGTGTTATAGGCTTTGACTTTGAATAACTCTTATAACCTGCCGGGTAAGGGTGTTCATAATACCAGATATTCTTAGTCGGCGTTCCTTTTGTAAAAAAGAGCAGGTTGGTTTTTATCCCGGTATACGGACTAAAAATACCATTAGGTAAACGGATAATTGTATGAAGATTACATTTCTCCATTAACAGTTTCTTAATCTTTGCCTTTACACCTTCACCAAACAGGTTGCCATCAGGGAGAACAATGGCACCGCGTCCCCCATCTTTCAGCAATTTTTCAATTATAAGTGTGAGAAACATATCTGATGTTTCCCGTGTTCGCAGGTCTGAAGGAAAATTTGTACCTACGCCATCCTCCTCCATGCCGCCGAATGGCGGATTGGTTACTACACAATCAACCTGATCAGTATTTAGCCATTCCTCCCAGTTTTTCGCAAGCGTATTGCGATGTTCTATTTGTGAAGGTACTTCAATTCCATGAAGCATCATATTGGTCGTACAGAGGAGGTGCGGGAGTTGTTTTTTCTCAATTCCGTAAATACAGGATTCAATTGTTTTTTTCTCTTCGGCATTTGCCTTATTGGTTTTCTGTGCGTTCAAATGTTCAATCGCAGCGGTTAAAAATCCACCTGTACCACATGCCGGATCAAGTATCGTCTCGCGTTTCTTTAATTGCGGGTTGATCATCTGTATCATGAAATGTGTTACTGCACGAGGTGTATAGAATTCCCCGGCATTTCCGGCACTTCGCAAATCGTTAAGAATCTGCTCGTACATGTCCCCTATATTTTGCCGTGATGTAAAGTCATTAAAATTGATAGCCTCATCCAGTTTCTTGATCACTTCAAGCAAGAGCGTTCCGGATTTCATGTAGTTATTCGCATCAATAAAAACTTCACGAACAACTTTGGCTTTCGGATCTTTCTTGGCAATAAGTCCCTTAAGGGTAGGGAATACTCTGTCGTTGACATAGAAGATTAGGTCGTTAGCTGGCATTTGAGGTTTTCCCTCTTTGTACGCAGCCCAGTTACGCCACCTGCAATCGTCTGGAATAGAAGATTTATATTTTTTTTTGCGGGCCGCAGCATCGTCTTCCCATGTTTCTTCGCATTGGTCGAATATTTTCAAAAAGAGCAGCCAGGAAAGCTGGCCAATTCGCTGAGCGTCTCCATCTACACCGTCATCTTTTCGCATTATGTCTTGAATTGATTTAATTGTACTGCTAAGATTCATTTATATATACCTTGTTCTGTTTTATTCAGTAAGTCTCTTGTAAATAGATAGTTTAAGTTCTGTAAGGTGAATATTAATTACTATCAATATTAATAAGTAGATCGCCTTTTGATTCAGTATTTTTTACACAAGATACAAGTTTACTTCGAACAATAACACGCCCATCTGTAAGCTTTACTTCCTTGCAAATTTGGGTGTGTAACCACCCGGTAGTAGTAAGTGCAGGAGTAATAAACTTTGAACAAGATCACGTTCTGAGAGGTTGTTTTTATTCATGTTTACTTATATTATACTTTTTGCGCTATTTATGAACAACTGTACATTTTTTGCATCTACAAATTGATGCAGGTTGATATTATCGACTTTATTTAGAGCAATTAAAAAAAATTGAGGACTGGCTGTTTTTAAACCTATCGAATTCGATAGGTTTAAAACATAATTATATGGTATTTTATAAAATTCAAGAAATTCAATTCCTTCATCTGCTTATTCGCAACAAGTGATCTCATCTGTATAATAACCTTTTCATTAAGCTGCGTAATTAGTTCCGGTTGATTAATCACTTGATGAATAAGCAGAGCGTTAATACTTTCAAGATTTGACAAAAAGACAAGTTGTTCAATTTCATATTTAATGTTACTGAATTAAGTAACATTCCTCTCCCCTATAAACTCATGGATTCTAATGTAAAACGTTTACTGAGCCTGACTTTTAATTGTGGCGAATTTGCCATAATTAAAAGCTGAATTATGAATTCGTTCCCAGATTCGAGGAAACTCAACTGTATTTCTATTTCTCAACCAATCCGAAATGAATAAATTGCCACCTTCAGCCTGCACCATGTCGGTTAATGAGATAAATTCGGCATCATCCATTTTGATGGTAGTAATCACAATACCTTGAATTTAGTTGATGCAATAATCAAAAATAGCCTTTGGCATTACTTGATATTTTTATCAATTAAAAGAGATGATAGTATTTGTGCCCGATCTC
>Ga0209373_10001134_pt1 | contig 33806 bp, 18 predicted proteins | sample Higcelweek5metaG_FD_187173 | JGI IMG/M metagenome (GOLD analysis project Ga0209373, IMG submission 187173) | Freshwater pond sediment microbial communities from the University of Edinburgh, under environmental carbon perturbations - High... | ecosystem: Environmental > Aquatic > Freshwater >... | reverse complement strand
ATATAGTAACTGGAGTAAATGGAACACTGGATGCGGTAATAGGACCATTAAATGTAGCGGCGGAATATGTAGATAGAATAAGTAAAGGAGATATTCCACCAAAAATCACAGATACATACAACGGAGATTTTAACGAAATTAAAAATAATCTAAACGTATGTATAGATGCAGTAAATGCTTTAGTATCCGATGCAAACATGTTAGCACAAGCGGCGATAGCAGGAAAACTAGATACAAGAGCAGATGCAAATAAACATTATGGAGACTTTAGAAACATAGTAACTGGAGTAAATGGAACACTGGATGCAGTTATTTTACCAGTAAAAGAAGCTGCAAAAGTTTTAACGATGATGGCAAATGGTAACTTAAAAGCAAGAGTAACAGGCGACTATAAAGGTGACCATGCGGAAATAAAAAATGCACTTAATTCAACACTTGATTCAATAGGAAGTGTAATTCAAGAAATTACATATATTCTAAATGAAATGGCTAATTCAAACTTAGACGTAAAAACTAAGATAGAGTATAAAGGCGATTTTGAAGAAATCAAGGAAGCATTGGATTTAATTATTGAATCCTTAAATGATGTGTTGGGGGATGTAAATGCAGCAACAGACCAAGTGGCATCAGGTTCAAGGCAACTATCAAATTCAAGTATGTCATTATCTCAAGGAGCTACTGAACAAGCTAGTTCGATAGAAGAATTGACGGCATCTATTGAAGAAATATCTGCTCAGACAAATCAAAATGCTGAAAATGCAAATAAAGCAAAAACAATTGCAGAAACAGCAAAATCAAACGCTGTTCAAGGAAATACACAAATGCAGGGAATGCTTAAAGCTATGTCAGATATAAATGAATCTTCAAATAATATTTCAAAAATAATTAAGGTTATAGATGAAATAGCTTTCCAAACAAACATACTTGCTTTAAATGCAGCTGTTGAAGCAGCACGTGCAGGAAAACACGGAAAAGGATTTGCTGTAGTTGCAGAAGAAGTTAGAAATCTTGCAGCACGTTCAGCAAATGCTGCAAAAGAGACTACAGGAATGATAGAAGATTCTATTTTAAAAGTTGCCGATGGAACCAAAATAGCAAATGAAACAGCAAATGCTTTAAATAGTATTGTTTCAGGTGTTTCAGAAGCGGCAAATCTAGTTAGCGATATAGCAGTTGCATCAAATGAACAAGCAATTGGCGTTGAACAAGTAAACCAAGGTTTAATGCAAATTTCAGATGTAGTTCAAACAACTTCAGCAACTTCCGAAGAAACTGCAGCGGCATCAGAAGAACTTTCTGGACAAGCTGAAATGCTAAAATCAAAAGTAATGAATTTTAAGTTGAAAAGGCAAAAAAACGAAACTAAGTTTGTAGAAAGTGAAAAAAGAGATTCATTTTCTAGTACAACAAGTAAAAAAAATAAATCGACAAAAACAATTTCACTAGGCGATGATTTCAAAAAATATTAAATTTTTAGTTACTATTCAGTTACTATTCAGCCTCTAAAGGTAAAGTTTACGGTTTTGCAAGGGTTTCGACTCTGCGGAGGCGACTGGGCTTTCCGGTCGTCCTGGACCTTAGGTAAAATATTTCTTCCCTGGCTGAATAGTAACAATTTTTATTTATAACTGGGGTAATCCTCCAGTTATAAATAATATTTAATAAAAGTATCATTTATAATATTTATGATATATTTATTAAATATTATTTAGGGGTGATTTTATGGAAAAGTGTTTTGAAAAAAACAAGGAAGTGTTATCGTTAGCTTTTACAGCAATAGGAGATGCAGTGATTTTAATTGATAAAAATAGAAATATATATTTTATGAATAAAGAAGCTGAAAGGATAACAGATTTTTCAATACGAGAATCAATTAAGAAAAGTATTGAAAAAATATTTAGAATCTATAATGAAGATGGTGAAGAAGTAATACATGAGTTTATTAATACAGCTGTTGTGTTGAAAAAATCTATAGGATTAAAAAAAGGAACCTATTTGATTTCTAAAAAAGGAACAAAACATTTTATTTCCGCAAATTTATCATGTGTATATGATGAAAATAAGGATTTTATAGGATTGGTTATAGTTTTTCGTGATATTACAAACATCAAAAAAATTGAAGAGGATTTTATAACAGAAAGAAACAACTATATAAACATTTTTGAAAATATGCCACTTGGTATAGTTTTAGTAGATAAAGACATACAGGTTCAACAAATGAATACTTCATTTATAAATATGTTCAATGTAAATAAAAAGAAAATAGGTTATTGTATAGGAGAAGTTATAAATTGCCCAAATAGTTTTGCTATGGGATGCGGTAAAAGTTTAGAATGTGGAACTTGTGAATTAAGAAAATCCGTAGACAAAGTAATAAAAGATATAAAGAATCAAAATGATGGTATAATTGAAATAAAGTATATTGATGAAGAAAAAAAGAACATAGAAAATATATGGGTAAAACTAAGATTTTCTTCAGTAAAAATAGAAAATGAAGATTTGATGATGCTTATAATGGAAGATGTAACAAAAGAAGTTATCTTAGAAGAGAACGCCACAAAAAATGAAAAAAAATACAAATCATTATTTATGAATATGGATACTTATTTCATTTATTTTGAAGGTGTATTTGATGAAAATGGCAATCCGATATCTAGTGTAATAGATACAGTAAATGATTCGTTTCAAAAAGCTATAAATTTACCTAGAGAAGAAATAATAGGTAAATCAATAGACGATGTTTTTCGTTTAGATAAAAATTTTTTATTGTCAAATAGAAATGAAATATATGGAGAGTTAATTAAAGGCAACAGTGTTGATATAAATAATTTATATGTTCATAGCCTGCATAAGTGGTGTGATCTTGCTATATATAGTCCAGAACCAGGTAAAGTTGCTTTGCTTATCAATGATGTAGATGAAAAGAAAAAAATAAATATGGAATTAATAAAAGCACGTGACGAAGCAGAAGCAGCAAATAAAGCTAAAAGTGAATTTTTAGCAAATATGAGTCATGAAATAAGAACTCCTTTAAACGGAATACAAGGAATGATTGATTTAACTTTGCTTACTGAACTTTCAAAAGACCAAAAGGATAATTTGTTTACAGCTAAAATGTGTATAGGAACACTTTTAAATATAATAAATGATATTCTTGATTTTTCTAAACTAGAAGCAGGAAAGTTTAATATAATATATAAAGCCATGAATTTAAAACTAGCGGTTGAAGAAGTTGTAAAAAGTAATTTAATTGCACTTAAAAGAAAAGGTTTAAAATTTATAGTAGATATAGATGAAAAAATTCCAGAATACATAGTAGGTGATAAAAACAGGATAAAGCAAATATTAAATAATTTGGTTAGCAACTCAATTAAATTTACTCATAAAGGTACAGTAACTATAGAAATAAAAATGATTTCTGAAAATAAAACAAATATAGAATTAAAATTTTCGGTTATAGATACAGGAATAGGAATTTCAGAAGTGGATATTTCAAAATTATTTAAAAGTTTTAGCCAAATAGATGGCTCATATACAAGAAAATACGGAGGAACAGGCCTAGGACTTGTTATCACAAAGCAACTTGTAGAAATTATGGGTGGTAGTATTTATTTAGAAAGTGAAAAGCATAAGGGAAGTAAGTTTTATTTTATTATGAAGTTTAATTTACCAGATTTGAAAACAGTGGATGATACTTTGGTAAGTCAAATGAAGATAAGTTCAAAAAATGAATTGTTTTTAATTGTTGAAGATGATAACATAAGTAAAAGAGTTTTATATAAAATGTTGCTAGAGAAAGGATATAAGGTTGACTGTGCTACAAATGGCTTGGAGGCACTAGAACTTTATAAAAACAAAAAATACGACTTGATTCTTATGGATATTAACATGCCTAAAATGGACGGTGTGGAAGCGGTAAAAGCCATAAGAAAGTTGGAGAAGGAAAATGATAGAAAGCACACTCCTATAATTGCTATTACTGCGTTTGCTCTTATGGGAGATAGGGAAAAGTTTTTAGAAAGTGGTATGGATGATTATGTGCCAAAGCCAATTTCTTTAGAAATTTTGTATGAAACTATTGAAAAAAATATTTATGCAGGTGAATATACTAGAGAAGTAAATAGTATTATTAATCAAACTTCAAATTATACAGCAGAATTTGAATCTAAATTAAATGACATTGATAAGCAAAATATAGGGGATATGATTAAAATCATAAAAATAGCTATCTTGGATGAAGATGACACACAACTAGAAATAAGTGCACATAATTTAAAGTTGGAATTTCAAAAAATGAGTATTGAAAATGTTAAAAACTATGCTTTTAAGATGGAAATGGCAGCAAGGAAAAGCAACTTTAAACAAGCAGAAGAATATTTGTTTAAAATCGAAAAAATACTAAAAGATTTATAAAAATGGAGGGTGAAAAATGAATAAAATATTGATTGCAGAAGATGATATGGTTAGTAGAAAGTTTTTAAGTAAAGTTCTTTCAGAATATGGTGAATGTGATATAGTCGTAGATGGCTTAGAGGCGGTGGAAGCTTTTATGATGTCTAGTAAAGAAAATGAACCTTATGATTTAATATGTTTAGATATAATGATGCCTAAAGTTGATGGTATAAAGGTTCTGAAAGTAATTAGGGATTTAGAAACACAAAATAACATTCCAGAAGAAAAACGTTCAAAAATTATAATGACTACAGCCTTAGGTGAGACTGAAATTGTAAAACAAGCAATGGAATATGAGTGTGATGCATATGCATCAAAACCAATAAATATTGACAAGCTAGTACAAGTGATGAAAAAACTGGGGTTGATAGATGGGTAAAAAAGATTGATATTCAGCCTCTAAAGGTAAAGTTGACGGTTTTACAAGAGTTTCGACTCTGCGGAGTCGACCGGGTTTTCCGATCGCCTTGGACCTTCGGTAAAATATCTCCGACCTGGCTGAATAGTAACATAAAAAGCTGTTTTACTCTTATAACGAGAGTAAAACAGCTTTAATAATTAATTGCTAAATGTACCTATTGGCATATCATAAGTGGTAGTAGTTGTTGTTGAAGTGTATTCAGTAGATTCTGTGGTGGTAGTTAATGGGTAATCGATGTTGGGAACATCGTCACCAAGTAAATGGGATTTTATCATAGCAGCATCTGCGATGTCGACATCTCCATCTTGATTAATATCTGCATATGATTTTTGTTGAGCAATTAAGTCCACATCTTGTATTAAAGCTTGACATATTAAAACCAAATCAGAATTAGTGATTTTAGCGTCTAAATCTATATCACCATAAAAAGATGGAGCATAAATAGTTGGATCTTCTGGAGCCGTTGAATATGGCCATCCTGCTGCAGGCGAAGCACCTGTGAGTGCTGGAGAAGTTGCCCAATCATAACTGGTATCAACGAAAGTTTCTATAGGTGTAGTTACATAGATGGTTTCCTCATAGTAATCATCGGTATTCATGAAAGTACCAATAGCCGTAATAGGGTGGGTGGTTTCAACATAGTAATCATCAGTAGTAGTGGTAGTAGTTTCTGAATCATAGGTAACAATAGTACCTATAGTTGATACAATTTCTGGATATGATGTATAATACACATCACCCATTAAAGGTGTCATTTCTGTTTCAGTGGACATAGCAATACCGGCAGTTCGACTTACTACAGTTTCTTCTGTATATGGTGCAATACCCATGTATTGGGCGTCACTTGTACTTTCTGCATTAATAATAGATGGATTTGCGGACACTGCTGTTGCTAAGGCTATTAAGGTTGAAATTTGCTTTGTGAACTTTCTCATAATAATTACCTCCTATAAATTTTGTTTATTTGTTAAGCCAATAGTATATTTATTTTGTCATAAAAAACCTTCTAATAAATATCTTACGTATAATTATAAAACGGATTAAAAGCCAATAATATCTCACCTAAAATAAACTTTGTATTATATTACAAAAACAAATGGAGTATATGTTTATTATATACAAATCTTGTTGTTATTCAGCCTCTAAAGGTAAAGTTTACGGTTTTACAAGAGTTTCGACTCTGCGGAGTCGACCGGGCTTTCCGGTCGCCCTGGACCTTCGGTAAAATATCTCCGACCTATACATATGGCTGGATAGTAACTAAAAAAAGCTGTTTTACTCTTATGACGAGAGTAAAACAGCTTTTTAATAAATCAACTAGTAACAGTAAATGTATTCCTTAACCTAGAAAAGGTGAGCCTCCAGTTACTATAAATGTTTGCTCTTCATATTTTGTAGTGGCGATTATAGGAACGTCAATATTCGGAACATCGTCACCAAGTAAATGAGATTTTATCAAAGCAGCATCTGCTATGTCATTTTCTCCATCCTTGTTAATATCAGCAGCTTTTTTTTGTTCATCGTTTAATTCGACATCTTGTATTAAAACTTGACATATTAAAACTAAATCAGTATTAGTGATTTGAGCATCTAAATCTATATCACCATAAAAAGGAGTGTAGATTTCTTGATTTGTAGTGAAAGTATTTGAATTACTCTCAACCCAAGTGCCCAATGATGTAGTGGTTGTGGTTTCTAGTGTTCCCCAGTATTCATCGTCAGTATTCATGAAAGTACCAATAGGCATATCATAAGTAGTAGCAGTAGTAGTTCCCCAGTAGTAATCATCGGTATTTATGAAAGTACCAATAGGCATATCATAAGTAGTAGCAGTAGTAGTTCCCCAGTAGTAATCATCGGTATTTATGAAAGTACCAATAGGCATATCATAAGTAGTAGTTGTATTAGTTTCCCAGTTGTAATAATCAGTATTAGTTGTTGTTTCATAGGTGTAATACACATCACCCATCAAAGGTGTAACTTCTGTTTCAGTGTACATCATGACACCTGCAGTTGGAGTAACGATTTCTTCTGTGTATGGAGCTAAACCACCCATATAACTTATATCTTCTACATTTTCTGCAGTTACTATAGATGGATTTGCTGATACCGCTGTTGCTAAGGCTATTAAGGTTGAAATTTGCTTTGTGAACTTTCTCATAATAATTACCTCCTATAAATTTCATTTATTTGTTTGTTTAGAATTGTTAATAAAAGAACTTGCTGTTCTATACAAGCTGCATCCGATATGTCATCAAGTCCATTTGTTGAAGACATTTTTCGGCATGCACAAGCGTTTTGACAATATTGGGATATTTCACATCCGTCACATCTTTTGGCTACATTTGAGTAGTTCGGGTGTCTTTGCAATAAAGGTTTTATATTTAAGCCATTTATTACATCTCCAGCACAGAACTCTTCTCTATTTTGAAATTGAACACAAGGATATATTTTGCCATCCCAGTTTATATACATGTTTTTTTTCCCTATTTCACACGGTGTAATTGGTTTTCCGTTTAATACTTTTATTTTATCTCCGAATTGTAATATATATACGTCAGTAATATTATATAGTCTTTCCCAAACCATCTTCATATTATCCGCAAATGCATCTATGTCTTTAGGTTTTAAGAAAGAATCCATAGCAGGGAAAATTTTCTTTACGCCCAATTCTTTGAAATACAGAATGTTTTTTTCTAAATCCATTAAAGAATCCTCGTTATAAACCATTTGAACCAATGTTTCGGGACGATATTTAAGAAGAATTTTTAGTTTTTCATTTAGAAAAGATGCATCCAAGCCTCTTTTCGAACAATCTTCACCGTCATGTGACAAATTTATGGCTACATTGTTGTCACTGCACCACTTAACAAAGTTTTCTTCTAAAAGGACTCCATTTGTTGTGATAACATACTTTTCGGCTTTTATATTTATAGTAAGATATTTTATCATGTCTTTCATTAAAAGAGGTTCACCGCCAAACAAGTATAAAATGTCTATCGGTTTATTTTTTAAAAAATTAACAGTATATCTTGCAGTGTCTTCACTCAAAGAGCCTAATTCAGTATTTAAGTTTTTTTCATAACAATATTCACAATTCAAATTACATTTATTTGTTAAACTAATAGTATAGTTCATTTTTATCATAAAAAACCTCCCTAAATATTTTTACAGATACATATAAAACTGATTAAAAGCCAATAATATCTCACCTAAAATAAACTTTGTATTATATTACAAAAATCAATAGATTTTATGTTTATTATATACAAATATTTAAAGTGCAATTAAAATAAATTGCACTTTAAATATTACTATTCAGCCCCTAAAGGTAAAGTTTATGATTTTGTACAAGTTTCGACTCTTCGGAGTCGACAGGGCTTTCCGGTCGCCCTGGACCTTCGGCAAAATATCTCTGTCTTTACATGTATCTGAACAGTAAACTTTAAATATTAATTATGATTATATTGTAGACTTTTAAATTCAGTTACTAATTTTTTTACATCTTCAAAATTTTCAAGTGTATTGCATTTTGCACGAAAAGATGCAGCACCATATAAACCAGTCAGATACCATGCAGAATGTTTTCTGGCCTCTCTTATGGCAATATGCTCAGGTTTTGATTTTAAAATTAATTCTACATGATAAAGTAGAGTATTGAGTTTATCATCAATAGAAGGTGAGATGAAATTTTTGTTTTTAAAATAATAATCTATAGCTTTGAAAATCCATGGATTTCCATAAGATGCACGGCCAATCATAACTAAATCGCAGTTTGTGTATGAATACATGTTTAGACAATCTTCTAAGGTTTTTATGTCTCCATTTCCTATAACAGGAATAGAAATATTTTCTTTTACAGATTTAATTATATCCCAGTCTGCTTTTCCAGAATACATTTGATTTTTTGTTCTGCCATGTATAGCTATAGCAGAAGCACCTGCCGTTTCCATAGCTTTAGCGAACTCTACAGCATTAACTTTTGTTTCATCCCATCCCTTTCTTATTTTTACAGTGACAGGGATATCTTTTGCTGCTTCACGTGCAGCTATAACAATTTCTTTTGAAAGTGAGATGTCTTTCATCAATGCACTGCCAGAGTTTGTGTTGACAACCTTTGGAACAGGACACCCCATATTTATATCAATTATATTGGGTTTGTATTTTGTACATATATTTACAGCTTTGAAAATAAACTCAGGTTCACTTCCGAAAATTTGCAAAGCGGTTGGACGTTCATCTGGGGATATAAAACATAGTTCTTCTGTTTTTTTGTCGTTATAACAAAGACCTTTTGCAGAAATCATTTCACTTACTGTGTATGAACATCCAAACTCAGTATTTAAAACTCTATATGCTCTATCGGCAACACCAGCCATGGGGGCTAGTGCAGCTGTTTTTTTTATTTTAACATTTCCTATATGTACATAATCCATTAACTCTCACCGTAATTATATATTTCCTTTATTTTATTAAGTCCTTTTAAAATGTTTTCTCTAGGATATTTATGTTCTTGGAGAAATGAATCCTCAAGTTTATCCAGTTCAGCATAAAAATCTATAGCAATTCTTAAATATTGAAACTTTGTATCATTACAGGTTTTTTCAATTATAAACTGTTCTGCTTCAGTTATTTTTCCTACATTTATTTTAGTCATAAGCATACGCCAAGTCAAATCCTCGCCGTTTATAAAACCATACTCGTCGATTATTTCATCTTCAGTAACATCAAGGTGAAATACTGCTCTAGCCAAAAACTTTGTGAGAGATTCTATTTCACGCATTATTAGATCGTTATTAAACATATTATACACGTCCTTAAAATTTATTTTATGAAATTTTTTAATAAAAAGTAACCTTTGATTTTTATTATTAATTCACAATAGTAGGTTAACAATTAGGCAGGAGTTTCGGACTCTGCGGAGTCGACCGAGCTTTCCAGTCGCTCTGGACCTTCGGTAAAAAATATTGCTGAATAAGAACCTTAATTATTATTTTACCATAAAATCATAAAAAAACATAGAGTTTTTTATAATTATTTGTTATAATAAAAATATAAAGTTTAATATTCAGCCATTAAAGGTAAAGTTTAAGATTTTGTAGAGTTTAGACTCTGCTGAGTCGACCAGGCTTTCCGGTCGCCAAATGTCGTCAACTTAAGCAAATTGCTGCGGCAATTTATGAGGCTCTGCCTCAAACTCCGCTTCTTTTTCTATCGCAAAAAGAAGCAAAAAAGCTCTTGAAGCATAAAGATTTCGCTTTCTGCGGAAAGCGACCAAGGGCGTTGCCCTTTGGAAACCTACGATTTTTTGAAAAAAATCGAGTAAAACTTTAATTTTTCACTAAGTTGACGACATTGTCCGATCGCCCTAGACCTTCGGTAAAATATCTTTGCCCTATATGTATGGATGAACGGTAACAAATATAACGAAAAAATTAATTATGGAGGCAAAAATGAAATTACTTGCTATAGATGGAAACAGCATATTGAATAGAGCTTTTTATGCTATAAGAGGATTAACAAATAAAAACGGTATTTCAACAAATGCTATTGTTGGATTTATGAATATTTATTTAAAAGAAATGGAAGTGTTAAAGCCAGATGCGGTTGTAGTTGCTTTTGATTTAAGGGCACCTACATTTAGACATAAAAAAGTTGAAACATATAAAGCGAACAGAAAAGGAATGCCAGAAGAACTTGCACAGCAACTTCCTTATATAAAAAAAATAATTGAATATATGGGCGCGGTGGTTTTAGAACGAGAAGGTTATGAGGCAGATGATATTTTGGGAACACTATCTAGAATTTGCACGGAAAAAGGAGAAGACTGCTTTGTTCTTTCAGGAGATAGGGATAATCTTCAACTAATAAATGAAAAGGTAAATGTGAGACTGGCAACCAACAAAGAAACGTTACTTTATAACAAAGAAAAGTTTTTAGAAGATTATGGATTTGAACCGGAAAATTTAATAGATCTAAAAGCTCTTATGGGAGATAGTTCTGACAATATAAAAGGCGTTGCAGGAGTAGGTGAAAAGACTGCAACAACATTGATAAAAGAGTGGAAAACTATTGAAAATATGTATGAAAACATTGATGAAGTAAAAGCAAGTAAAGCTGTAATTACAAAATTACAACTAGGGAAAAATGATGCACAAGAAAGTAAGTGGCTTGCTACTATATGTAAAGAGGTACCTATTGAAGATGATTTAAATTTATATATAATTAAAGAAAAACAAATATCATTACTGCAGGAAATACTCAGTGAATTGGAAATGAATAAACTAATAGAAAAGTTAAATTTAAAAGCTATAGTTTTAGAAGATCCAAAAGAAACAAAAGAAGAGCCATTAGAAACGACAAAAGCGAAGAAGTTTAACTATTTTGAATTGGGAAAAAACCCTTCTGATTTTTTTAAAAATGAAAAAGATGTAGATTATATTTTAGTCGAAAATAAGTTATATATGGTGGAGAATGAAAATATATATTTTACCGAAAAAAGGGAATACATATTAGACTTTCTTAATAGTGATATTAAAAAAAGAACATATCTAGCTAAAGAAAGCTATAAGTATGCTTTTGAAAATAATGTTGAATTGAAAAATTTGATTTTTGATGTTGAAATAGCGGGATATTTATTAAATCCATCTTCAACAGAATACAATATAAAAAATCTTTCAGAAGAATATAATTTACACTATTATGAAGATGACTATGAAAATCAAGATATAAAAAATATATCTGCATTATGTGATAAGTTAAATGATGAAATAGAAAAGTTAAATATGTCTGAATTATTTAATAACATTGAACTGCCTTTAACAGAAGTTTTGGCCTCTATGGAGTTGAGTGGGATAAAAATAGACGATAAAGGCATAGAGGATTTCGGGAAAAAACTTGTTTTAAATATAGAAGAATTAATTACTGAAATACATAAACTGGCGGGTAAAGAATTTAACATATCATCACCAAAACAGCTGGCAGAAGTATTATTTGTGGATTTGGGCTTAAAAGGTACCAAAAAAACCAAAACAGGATATTCCACAAATGTAGAAGTGCTAGAAGCATTAAAAGATAAACATCCTATTATAAATTTGATTTTACAGTATAGACAAATAACAAAACTTAATTCCACATATGTAGAGGGGCTTTTAAAAACAGTGGCTGAAGATGGCAGAATTCACACTTGTTTTAGACAAACTGAAACAAGAACAGGAAGAATATCTTCAATTGAACCAAATCTTCAAAATATTCCTGTGAGAACCGAATTGGGACGAAACATGAGAAAATTTTTCATTGCTGAAAGTGGTAAAATTCTGGTTGATGCAGACTATAATCAGATAGAACTTAGAATAATGGCACATGTAAGTGATGATGAAAATATGAAAAATGCATTTTTAAATGATATGGATATACATACAGTGACAGCGTCGCAGGTTTTTAATCTGCCATTAAATATGGTTACTTCTTCCATGAGAAGTGCGGCGAAAGCTGTAAACTTCGGTATAATATATGGAATAGGTGCATTTTCGTTATCTAAGGATATAAATGTAACTGTTTCTGAAGCGGATAGGTATATAAAAAATTATCTTCATAATTTCTCTAAAGTTGAGGCATTTATGAAAAATACCATTGATACAGCAATTGAAAATGGGTATGTTACAACCTTTTTAGGCAGAAGAAGGTATATACCAGAGTTAAAGTCCTCAAATAAAATTGTGCAAGCCGCTGGTAAAAGAATAGCAATGAATACTCCAGTACAAGGGGCGGCGGCAGATGTAATAAAAATAGCTATGATAAAAGTCTATAGGAGATTAAAAGAGGAAAATTTAAATGCAAATCTTATTTTGCAAATTCATGATGAACTGATAATTGAGTCAGAAATAAAGGATGCGGAACAAGCGTCAATTATATTAAAGGAAGAAATGCAAAATGCATGTTTGCTAAATATACCATTAACTGTAGATGTAAACAAAGGAGATAGTTGGTATAATGCAAAAGGTTAATATAGAGTTATGCAAGATAGAAGATATAATTAATTTAGTGGAAATGGAAAAGAAATATTTCTCTGAGCCTTGGTCTGAAAAATCATTTATATCAGAAATCCAAAATAAAACTTCTATGATTTTAGTGGCTTTTTTTAATGAGGTTATTGTTGGTTATATCGCTTTATCTTATGTTATAGACGAGGTTAATATAAACAAAATTGTTGTAGAAGAAAATATGAGAAATATGGGGATAGCGACATTATTATTAAATGAAATTGAACTTAAATTATATAATAAAATAAAATATATTCATCTTGAAGTAAGAGAAAGTAATGAGCTAGCAAAGAGACTATATTTAAAAAATGGTTATGAAATAGTTGGATTGAGAAAAAACTTCTATAATTCACCTACAGAAAATGCTGTTTTAATGACAAAAATATTATAATAAAATAAACTCAAGTTTTTAATGATAAAAAACTTGAGTTTACTTGTTTTGATTTAGTTAGTCTTGAACTTTGATGTATATTATTACAAATAGGTTTAAATGGCAACGTTTATTTATATTATTTATTTGTAACAATATAAGGTGCAATAGTACTGCACATTTGAGAGAGTGGCATAGTTTGAAGCCATATTTTCCCTGGCCCTGTTACTTTTGTGTTAAACAAACCTTCTCCACCAAAAACCATGTTTTTCAGTCCTTTAACTTTTTCAATAGATATGCCTACTGTTGTTTCCATCGCAGCAAGATACCCTGTATCTATAAGCATAACTTCGTCTTTTTTCAAAGTATATTCTACAACACTTCCGTCAATTTCTAAAAAAACATATCCGTTTCCAGAAAACTTTTGCATTATAAAACCTTCTCCACCAAAAAATCCAGCACCTATTTTTTCTTGGAAGAATATTTCGAAAGAAACGTTTGACTCAGAAGCTAAAAAAGCTTTTTTCTGAGCGACAATAGAATTTCCAGCTGAAACTTGCATAGGTAGTATAGTCCCTAAAAAGCTAGATGCAAATGCTATATGACCATTTCCACCTTTTGCTGTGTATGTGTTTTGGAAAATAGATTCACCAGAAATTGCTCTCGAAAACATTTTACCTATCCCACCGCCAGCATCGGTGGACATTTCCATATTTGGAGACATCCAACACATAGCACCTTTTTGACATATCATAGATTCGCCTGAACTAACATCGCAAGTTAATACTGGGAAAGGAGTTCCTTTAATTTCAAATTGCATAACCATACCTCCGTTAAATTTATATTTTAACCCTTTTAAAAGGGAAAATTCAAGAAAAAAACATTATGTTTATATTATCGGCAGTTTTAATATTTTATTAATTTCAAAATTACGTTACTATTCAGCTATTATCAGCTATTGAAAGGTAAAGTTTACGGTTTGGCAAGGGTTTCGACTCTGCGGAGTCGACCGAGCTTTCCGCTCACCCTGGATCTTCGGTAAAACATCTCTGCCTTATACATATGGCTGAATATTAACAAATTTACAGAAGTTTTTCAAAATCATCTAAGCTTACAGGGCCATAGTAGAAATAACCTTGTGCCATCGAACAGTCGGATGTAATTAAAAATTCAGATTGTTCCTCAGTTTCTACACCAACTGCAACAGATTTTAAATTTAGTTTTTTTGTATAATCAATTATTTCAGTAACGATAGGAGAAGTGTCTTCAATATTATTATTTGAAAAAAACTGTCTGTCAAACTTTATAGTATCAATAGGGAGAAGCTTTATTAGTTTGAGTGATGATAGACCAGTTCCAAAGTTGTCAAGAGAAATATTAAATCCTTTTTGTTTAAGTGAGTTAATGATTATTAGTAGTTTGTCTAGATTTGGGATTACAATACTCTCTGTTATTTCTATTTCTATCATTTTTTTAGGGATTTTATAAAAATTAATTATACTTTCAAATTCCTCTTCAAAATTATTTTGCAAAAGGGTGATTTTAGATATATTTAATGATATATTTTTTATAATTAAGCCTTTATCTAGCCAGTTTCGTAATCGACTAAAAAGACGTTTATATACATAAAAATCTATTTCTACTATATATCCGTTTTTTTCAAACAAAGAAATGAAATCGTATGGATAAAAAATATTGTTGTTATCATCAATCCATCTTACAAATGCTTCAGCATTTACTATTTTTTTTGTTTTTAAATCGTAAATAGGTTGTAAATAAACTTTAAATTCATTGTTTAAAAGTGCTTCAGCCATATTTGCTTCAAGTACTTCATTTTTACACTGTTTTTCATACAAATAATCATTGAAAGTAGCCGTTTGAACTTCATATAAATCCTTACTTTCAGCCATTGATTTCATTGCAGTATGTGCGTTATCTATACAGTAATTTATAGAGTAATCTTCAGGGATTATATGATAAATACCATTTACAAAGCATAAATCCAATCTATTGTACTTATTTTTTAATAATGCGTGTGTGGATTTAAGTGACACTTGTATTCTTGTTAGCAGCTTATTTAAATCAGAATATTTGTAAAATACTATAAATTCTGAACCTTTTACTCTACATATAAATTCATCCTTGTTTAAACTAGCTTTTAATTCACCAGCAAACAATTTTAAAATTTCATCGGCTGCTTTAAAACCAATTTCAGAAAGAGCGTCCTTATAGTTTATTATATTTATATATAGTACACAAAAATTATCGGTTTTTTTATTTTGTAATACTTTATTGCAGTCAATAGTGAATTTTTCAAGTGTGGATATATGTGTTAACTCATCTATATCAGTACTATCTAGCATACTCAATGTAGCATCTTCCCATACTAAACAACATAAATTTTTTTTGTTTTCATTTTTGAAATAATTACTTGATACTTTGTAATAGTTTGAATTGTTTTCTAAATGATGATTCTTTACGTTTAGTGAAAATTTTAAAGGACAATCTTTGCATGGTGATTTTTGATTTGCTATTATTTTATAACAAAAATTTTGAGAAGAAATGCTTTCATTTACAGTATTGTTTTTTGTATTATAAATTAAACTATAATTTTCAGGGTCAACAACATAAGAAGTAGAGTTAATAGAAGATAGTATTTTTTGAGCATAATTAGAAATCAGATTTTTTGATATACTGGTGTTTGTTTTGTTTATATATAGCTCAATTATTTTACTTACTAGGGACAAGATGCTTACAATTTCATCAGACCAATTTCGACTATCGTTACAATCTTCAAAAGATATAAATCCATTAAATTTGCCATTTGTATAAAACCCTTTTTGTATAAATGATTTAACAGATAGTTGACTCCATAATTCTCGTTCTTCAAAATATTCAAAATCTGAAATATCATTTATAACAAAATAATCAGATGCGTAAAATCTATTTTCAAGTTTACTAATATTTTGTGTTATTATTTTTTCCACGCCATATTTGTTTTCTGTATTGTCCCAAATTATAAAGGAGTTTGTACTTGCTGATAGTATATAAATGCGATTTAAATTATAGAATGAACCAATTTCGGAAATAATGGATAAAAGAGGGCTCTCGTTTGGGGATGAAGATATTAAAGAGTTAAATAGGAAATTAATTAGATTTTTTTCTAAATGAGTTATGTCACTTAAAGGTGTTTTAGTACTCAAATAAGGAGAAATGCTGTTTTTATAGATATAATAAGAATTATAGCCTATATTTTTAGCTTCTTGAAGTGCTGTTTTTGCATTTAAATAGAGTAACTTAAATGTATTTCCGTTATGGGGGAAAACAGAAACTCCAACATGGGTGTTTAGGGTGTAACCACCATTAAATTTTATGTTTTTTATTGTGTCCAAAATTAAATTTGCAGTTTCAGAAATGCTATTTTGAGAGGCATATGTATTTTTGAATATAACAAAAGTATTTGTTTTAAGTATTCCCAAAATATCATTTTTTGATATGATTTTTTTTAATTCATTTGAAACTTTTTTAATTGTATTTTTATAAAATGATAGACCAAAGGTGTTGGTAATATACTTTTCGTCATCTATAGTAATTAGTAAAAATGTGTACATATGATGGTTATAATTTTTGATTTTTTGTATTATAGAATTTTTAGTAGCGGCTTTATTTAATAATCCAGTACATTCATCATAATTTAGTTGGGTGTACATTTCATTTTCTTGAAATTTCGTTTTGGTTATATCTTCCGTTGTTCCGACTACATACAAAGGATTGCCATCAGATTCTTTTACAGCTGAACCTTTATATCGAAACCATCTATAATCATCACTATCTGATAAAACCCTTACCTCATATACAAAATTTTCTTCTGCATTATCCATGCTATCGCAATACATTAAAAACTTATCTATATCATCGGGATGAATGATATTCCAATTTAACATGGTTTCACGATAGTTTTCTAAAATTAAATTTGTGTCAGCCCATTTGCCATCTAATTTTTTTATTGAGGTAAGTTTTTTTTCTTCAATATAATATTCCCATACAGCACAATCTAAAGATTTTATTAGTGAATGGTATTTTTTAAAATATAAGTTGTTTTCAAAGTCTTTATTATCTTCAATTTTACTGCACATGGAAAACCCTCCTAAATAATAGTGTGAATACATAAACTTTATTTACGTGAAACTTATAAAGTAATTATACAATATTATCATAAAGGTTTCAACTAAAAATTTCATATTTTATTTATTATTATGTAAAATCAAATAAAAAAATAAATTGAATTTTTATTTGTATGAAATTAAACATATAATTATACAATAAATTGAATTTTGTATTTGAATTATGTTTATAAAATGATATTTTAGACAAAAATCTTGACATATATATAAATTCAATATATAATTTATATATGATGTGATATTGGATTACAATTCAGCCATGTGTCAAATAGGATATATATCCGCAGGTCCAGGTCGATCGGAAAGCCTGGCCGACTCCACAGAGTAAAAATCCTTTTTAAATGTCTGAATAGTAACGATATTGGATTTAACTGCTGATTAAACAACTACAATTTACCATCAATCAGCGGTTAATTTCAAAGTGTAATAATTAACAATATTTAGTGAGGAGTTTTGTTTATGAAATCAAAAAAGCGTAATTTCTTGATTAATGCAACAACAGCAGCCATTTTATTTTCTTCGATTTCAGCAATACCTTTAAACGTAGGTGCGGCTACACAACTTTTTTTTGATGATTTTGAAAATGGAAATACTGATTGGGCAGCTAGAGGCGAAGAAGTAATCGTAGAATTAAATAAAACAACTGGATATCAAAGCAATAGTTCACTTTTTGTAACAGGTAGAACTCAATTTTGGAATGGAGTTGCAGCTTCTAAGACAGAATTAAAAGCTGGAGGCACTTATAAAATAAGTGCAATGATAAAATATGAAAACCCTTCTTATTGGCAACAAAAATTTGAATTAAATTTACAATACACACAAAGTGGTTCTGAAAGTTATCCTACTATAGGAAGTGTAACTGTTCAAAGTGGTAACTGGGGCCTTGCTGAAGGAGAAATAACTATACCTGGAAATGCCGAAGGCATACAATTATACGTTCAAACTGCATATACCTCAAATCCTACAGATCAGGATTTAATGGATTTTTATGTTGATGATATAAAGTGTGAGGAACTTGGCGGAGCAGAAATACAAAGTGATTTAAAATCATTAAAAGCTGTTTATGCAAATGATTTTATGGTTGGTACAGCTGTCGAATCTGGAAATATGGGTATTAAAGTAGTCGAGGACATGATAGACAAGCACTATAATTGTTTAACGGTTGGGAATGAATTGAAACCTGATTATGTACTTGATTTAGCAGCTACAAAATCTTATCTTTCTGAAACCTCAGACCAGACAAATCCTCAAGTATCCTTAAAAAAAGCATCAGCAATATTAGATTACTGTGATAAAAACAATATTCCGGTAAGAGGACATACTCTTGTTTGGCATAGTCAAACACCAGATTGGTTTTTTAAAGAAAATTACGACCCAAGTGGTGCCTGGGTGTCTAAAGATATAATGACCAAAAGAATGGAAAATTACATTAAAAATTTAATGCAAACTTTGGAAAAAGAATATCCTGATGTTGAATTTTATGCATGGGATGTTGTAAATGAAGCTTTTGCAAATGATACAGGCAGTATGAGACAACCTGGTTCAGATAAAGTTTCTTCTGGACAATCTGCTTGGATGCAAGTTTATGGGGATGATTCATTTATTGAACTTGCTTTTACTTATGCTAGAAAATATGCACCGGCTGGATGTAAATTATTTTATAATGATTATAATGAATATATTGATTCAAAAAGAGATGCAATATATAGCCTTGCAATTAAGTTAAAAGAAAAAGGCATTATAGATGGAATAGGAATGCAATCGCATCTTGATATGAATTTTCCTTCTGTAACTATGTTTGAAAATGCAATAAAGAAATTTGGACAAACAGGGTTAGAGGTTCAAATAACAGAGTTGGATATCACTACAAGTGATACAAGCGAATCAGGATTAAATGCACAGGCTAAAAGATACAGGGAAATATTTGATTTGGCGGTAAAGTACAAAGACAGTTCAAATATAACAGCACTTATTCTTTGGGGATTAAATGATAATTTGAGTTGGAGAGCTAGCCAAAGTCCACTTATATTTGATAAAGATTATCAAGCCAAACCGGCTTTTTATTCTATTGTTGAAGGTTTGGAGGAAGCTGTTACAACAACTACAACAACTGCTCCTGAAATTCTTGTTGGTGATATAAACAAAAGTGGATTAATTGATCTTTCTGATTTAGTTACGTTAAATCAATATTTGGTTAAAGATATTGATTTAACAGCAGATCAATTTTTTCGTGCGGACGCTACTGGTGATTCTCTTGTTGATGTTGCTGACGTAGCGTTATTAAAACAATACTTGATGGGCGATAATGTTAAATTGGGTTAAAATAATAAAGTCACCTCTTAGTATAGCTAAGGGGTGACTTGTATTTATAGCCTATAAATGATATAATTTAAACATAGAAGGGAGCTGAAATTATGAATAATTTTAAACCATTACCTATAGGAGTAGAAGATTTTAAAAAGCTACTGACTAAAGGATATTATTATGTTGATAAAACTTTATTTATAAAAGAATTGTTGGATAAAAAGGGTGATGTTAATCTATACACACGCCCTAGGAGATTTGGAAAAACTTTAAACTTAAGTATGTTACAGTATTATTTTGAAAAAACAGAAGAAGATAATTCATATTTATTTAAAGATTTAGATATAGGGAAATCTGGAGAGGAATATGCTGAATACATGGCCCAGTATCCTGTTATAAATATATCTTTAAAGAGTATGAAACAACCTACATTTGAAGACGCACTTTTTGAATTTAAAAGGATAATGTCAAAGGAGTTTTCAAGGCATAAAGAACTTCTAAATACTGATGAATTAGATATTGGTGAAAAAAATGATTTTAAAAATATTATCAGTCGAAATGCAGAGATGGCTATATATAGATCATCAATAAGCTTTCTTTCGGACTGCCTATATAAAGCATATAATAAAAAAGTAATAATTCTAATAGACGAATACGATGTACCACTTGAAAATGCTTATTTTGAGGGGTTTTATAAACCAATGGTTGATTTAATTCGTTCAGCTTTTGAAAGTGCACTTAAAACAAACAATTCATTAGAGTTTTCGGTGATTACAGGATGCTTAAGAATATCAAAAGAGAGTATTTTCACTGGATTAAACAACTTTAAAATAAACACTATAACTTCACACAATTATTCTAATTATTTTGGGTTTACAGAAACAGAAGTCGAAGCAATTATGAATTACTATAATGTATATAATCACTTCAATGATATAAAAGAATGGTACAACGGTTATATGTTTGGTAATACAAAAATATATAACCCTTGGAGTATATTAAATTTCTTGGATGAAGCAATAGTAAATCCGAGCACTCTACCCAAACCATACTGGAGTAACACTAGTTCAAATAGTATAATAAAGGACTTGATTTCAAAAGGCGATAGCGATACAAGAGAAAAAATAGAATTACTTATAAACGGTGGTAGCGTAGAAAAAATAATATATGAAGACATAACGTATGAAAATGTAAATATAAACACTGATTATATATGGAGTTTCTTGCTTTTTACAGGATACTTAAAAACAATCTCTCAAAGGCTTGACGGAGTGCATATACAATATGAAATGGTAATACCAAACCTAGAGGTTTTAAGCATATACAAAAATAAAATCATGGAATGGATGAACGAAAATATAAGGGCAATAAGCAGGGATGATTTGTTTAACACTATGTTAAAAGGTGACGTTGATAAGTTTAAAAGCATCTTAGCTGATTGGTTACAAAAATCAATAAGCTACTATGATACAAAAGAAAACTTTTATCATGGATTTTTAGTAGGATTGCTTTCAGGATTTGATAATTATTCAGTTAAATCAAACAGAGAAACTGGAAATGGTAGAAGTGATATTTTTGTTTTAGAACGAAGAGAGCGAGAACTTGCAGTTATAGTAGAAATAAAAGTTGCAAGTAAGTTCAGTGATATGGCAAATAAATGCGATGAAGCCTTAAAACAAATAGAGGATAAAAACTATGAAGCTGAACTAAAAAATGATGGTTATCAAAAGGTTATGAAATATGGTGTGGCTTTTTATGATAAGTCATGTAAGGTTAAAATAGAGGAATAAAGAAAATTTATCACATATTCAGTTATACATGTTATTTAAAAGTTTGTTAGGGCTTTCCGGTTACCCTAGATTTTCGGTATGTACATCTTTAAGTATAAACCTCTCTGAAAAAGATAGGTTTATACTTTTTTATAGGAATATATATTTGAAAAAATCAAAAACATATAATCTAAAGAAAGTATATGAAATAATATAAAAGTTTTTATGATGTTCAACTTATGCTAGGTCATGTTTATATGCGTAAAAGTCATGTGTTTTTTATACAATATTTTGAAATGATATTGTATAAAAAATATCAAACAAAAATATAATATTGTACAATGATAGTTGAAATGTTAAAGAAAATGAAGGCACTTTAGTAAAAGTGCCTAATAGAAGATGAACTTAAACGTTTAAATGTAGGCTGATTACATCAAGCATACAATCTTACTTTTTTGCCCTCAAAATGCGTTGACAAAGTATTTTTATGGTGCTATAATATGAACATAGACAAAAGCACAACACAAATTAAACAAATCTAGTTTATATTTAGTTTACATTTTGTTTATAATTTATTCATGTTCTAAAAGTTCTTGGTAGGGGCTTTTAAATAAAAAAATAATATTTTATAGGAGGTTTTCATTATGAAAACAAGAAAAGTTAAAGGTTTTACACTTATCGAATTAATCGTAGTTATCGCTATCATCGGTGTTTTGGCAGCTATCCTAGTTCCAACACTTATGACATGGACAAAAAAATCAAAAGTAGGTTCTAACAATGCAACAGCAAAAACAATCTATACTACAGCTTTAGCAGCAGTACAAGATTGTGAAACAGCTGGAATTACTCTTTTCACTGGGGTTGTAAACCAAGATACTACACCAGCAGCAGATCCATCAGATCCAACTTCAGCAATGGAGGAAGTAATAGCAGCTGAAGTTATTGATGGTGTTGAAGGTATGACTGATAATGCTGCTTGGGCAGTTCAAGTTGCAGCAGATTATGGCGTTGACGCTGCAATATTTAGTTCAAACGGAACAAACTTAACTGGTGGCTACCCTACTCCTTGTCCAAACAAAACTTTTGTTGAAGCATATGCTGAAGCTGATCAGTTAGCTATGGCAGCAAAAAATGGAACTGCTTGGGCTAAATAATATTTTTGAAATTTTAATTTAATCTTATAATATAAAATCAGTCCTAAGTTTAGGGCTGATTTTATATTTAAAAATAATGAAAAATGATTGAAAAGTTGGTGAAATATGAGAAAATACAAAGATAAAGTTAAAGGGTTTACGCTTATAGAGTTAATAGTTGTAATAGCTATTATAGGTGTTATTGCAGCTATATTGGTTCCTGTTATAAGTAGTTATGTTGCAAAGTCAAAAATTGCATCTCAAAATGCAAATGCAAAACAATTTTATACAAACATAGCTTCAATAATAGATGAACTAAGCAATGAGTCTTACACTATAAATGGTATATCTATTGGACAAGGTGAAATAGCAAATATAGATAATATAACGTTACAACCTAGCTATACGGGATCTGATTTACAAGAACGGTTTAATAAGGTTCCTGAGAACTTTGTTGTAAATCAAGTAAACTGGGCTTTTTATATCAGAAATAATGAAATAAAATCCGTTATTTGTGTAGATAGGACTATGAATTATGCTGGTGGATTTCCAAATCCATGCCCTGTAAAACAAAAATATAGAATAGATGATAGTGTAAAAATAGAAGATTTGTTGACACATGCTTTAAAATCAAATGATTCAATAGATGGCGTTGGAGCAGAACCTTGGCCAGCGAAATAATAAAAATATTTAATTTTGTTTTAACACGTTTTTACGTGTTATTTTTTGGGTTTTTAATAAATTTTTTATACAATTTTTATTTTAATATAAAGTATATTTAATTATAATGTTATAATTAAGATAAAACAAAAATAATTATATTTTATATTATAATAAAAGCATATATATAATCAATTATAAAACATACATCAAACCCTTTTTAAGTTATTTTATACATAAAAATAGAAAAATTTAAATCGAATTTAGATAATATGTAAAATTTTCAACGACAAATCAAATTTTATTGTTTACTTTTGATATTGACAATAATTGAATATAATTATATAATTATATAGTAAAAATTTATAAATTTTTACTATATAATTTTTAAGAATAAAAATGGAGGAATTAAAGAATGAGAAAAAGAAAGATTTTGGCAGCAATAATCGCATTGACATCAGTTTCAAACATATTTGCAAGCTTGGGGATAGTTGGAGCTACAGAGGTAGGTATTACAGAAAAAAATATTTCTATAGTAGATGAGTCTTTTATAGCAAATAGTCAACTAGCAGTAACAAACAAAAATGTTGTTTTGGAAGGCGAAGAAATAGAAACGTCTTCAAACATATCAGACATGAAACCAGAATATATGCTTAGTTCACTTTATACTATAAAAAAGACTACTTTAACAACCTGGAAAAACGAAACTACAGGATTGAATTATGCAATGATCAATGTTGTAGTAACTGAAAAAGAAACAACTAGAGTAGTTTTAGATGCAAAATCAATAGCTATTACAGGTTATGTTGGGACAGCATTAGATGTAAAATTAAATTCTGATCCTAAAATTCCAGATGCGTTAAAAACTCAATATTCAGAAGAAGAGTTAAAAGTTAAAATTATATTTGATGGTGCATTTAAAAGTACAGTAATTAAAACAGTAGATTATACAGATACTCCAATAGTATATATAGGAGATAATGCTTTTAATTCTTGTAAGTTTTTAACTGAAGCAAATTTGCCTTCTACATTAAGATATTTAGGAAATTATATTTATAAAGATTCTGTTTTAAAGTCAGTAAATATAAATTCAATTTTGTATAATATACCAAAAGGCGCGTTCCAAAATTCAAAACTTGAAAATATATCTATGTTAGACGAAAGTAAAGTAAAGTATATAGATGAGTATGCTTTTTCAAATACATATTTAACGCAAATTTTAAATATGAGTGAAGATAGTGATTCGTTTATTGGAAGTAATGCATATTCAGGTTGTAGATTGCTTACAAATATAAATATAAATCAATCATTGGGAATAAGCTCTTTTCAAAACTGTGAGTCACTAGAAACAGTAAATATGATAAAAGGTACTTATATAGATAAAAGTTCATTTGCAGGTTGTACAAAATTATCAGAAGTAAAAATACCAAATGAATTAGGTGCAATAGGTGGAGGAGCTTTTTTAAATTGTATAAATCTTAAGAAAATTGATTTAAGCAAAACTAAAATTGGAGATTGGGTTGCTATAACATCAAGTACAGGTTGGGGTTTTGGAGACGGTATATTTGCAGGTTGTCTTGTTTTGAGTGAAGTTTTATTGCCACCTGATCTAACTATAATTCCTAAAAACTCATTTCAAGGTTGTATTGGATTAACTAACTTGAGCATAATCTCAAACCCTAAAATTGTTCAAATAGATGAAGCAGCTTTTAAAGGATGTACATCTGCAACAGTTGTTAAATTTAGTCCAAACTTAAAGACTATAGGAATTTCAGCTTTTGAAAATTGTACAGTATTAAGTGAGGCTGTTTTACCAGCATCATGTGAAACAATATATGATAAGGCATTTGCTGCAACTGCGATAAAAAATGTTGACTTAAGCTATGTTAAAACAATTGGTAAATCAGTTTTTTCTAATTGCAATAGTTTGGTAAAAGCAATAATAAATAACGCATGGGACTCAATACCAGAAAGTCTTTTTGATACTTGTAAGGCTTTAGAAACTGTAACTACATCAGGTTCTACAAAATTATCAAATATAAAACTTATTAATAAAAAAGGTTTTTATAATTGTACAGCACTTAAAAATATTGACATTCCTTCAGTGGTTATTTTAGCCGATGATTCTTTTAATGGTTGTACTAGTTTAGAAAGCATATCATCATCTACAAATAAGATGTCTTCAACTATAGAAGACTTTGGTGCAAATTGCTTTTTAAATTGTTCAAAGTTTAATCCTATATTTGAGAGTAATATAGTTTCTCAAATAGGTGCATCTGCGTTTAAAGGAACTGGAGTACAAGAAGTTAATATAACTTCTACAACAGGGGCAATTGTTATTTTAGGAAATAGTGCTTTCCAAGGAACTCAAGTGAAAAAAGTAAATATAGAAATATCAAAGGTTACTTTTGGAACTGCTATATTCAAAGATTGCCTATTATTATCTGACGTTTATTATAATGGTAATGTAATAGGTAATGATACTTTTAGTGGTTGTGTATCACTAAATAAAATATCTGTTCCAAATGCAAATAACATAGGTTCAAAAGCTTTTTATAATTGTAATACTTTAGCGAAATTAGACTTATCAAAAGCTGAGGTTATTGGAACAAATGCTTTTGAAGGTTGTAAAAATATTTCTGAAATGATCATAGGAGAAAAAGCTCAATTTAATGGTATTGCACATTTTAAAGGATGTGAAAATATAACTGGTGATGGCTTTACATTTACTATAAATGCTATACCTTCATCTATGTTTGCTGGATGTAAGAGTTTAAAATATTTAAATGATTTATCTGCGGCAGTTCGTATAGATGCAAATGCTTTTGATGGATGCACAAGTTTATATGCAAATGAAGTAAAGCCATTGAAATTAAATGCTGTAAATATAGGAAGTTATGCGTTTAGAAATACAGGCATTACATATTTAGGTACAGGAAAAGATTTAACTACTGTTGGAATATCTGCTTTTGAAGGCTGTACAAAATTGAAAATATTTGAAAGAGCACTTATAGATAAATGGACAGTTATAAGTTCAAATACATTTAAAAATTGTACATCATTAGGTCAAGCTGTAATTCCTAGTTATGTTACTAAAATTGATTCAAACGCATTTTATGGTTGTTCATATTTATCAGAAGTGCTTATGGCAGATAGCGATACAACAGTACTTACAATTGGCTCAAATGCTTTCAAGGACACAGGTTTAACATACTTAGTGGCACCTTCAAGAATTTCATCTATTGCAGTTGGTGCAATTGGATTTACTGGCTCAGCAGTTACAGAAGGTTTCCAAATGAAAGTTAAAGCGGGAACAGTAGCTGAGACTTATGGAAAAACCTACAATATACCATTGGTTTACGATGGTACAGTACCAGTAACACTTAAATATGGTGATTGTAATAACGATGGAAGTATTGACAACCTAGATATAGTTGCTATGTGTCAACATTTAATTAAAGTTAAGGACCTTACAGGTGATAATTTAAAACGTGCAGATTTAACAGGAGACGATATTTTTGACGTTGCAGACGTTGCAGTTTTAAAACAATACTTAATGGGTGACAATGTTAAATTAGGCAAATAATCATTAAAGATTAAAAATAAAACCGTAAACTTTTAAAGTTTACGGTTTTTGTTTTTTTGGGTTTTAACCCATTTTAACTTTATCACCCATGAGATATTGCTTAATAGTAGCTAGGTCAGCTATATCAACAACACCATCTTTATTTACGTCAGAAGCAGTTAAATTATTTCCAGTTAGAAATTTAACTTTAATTAAATGCTGGCAAAGAGCAACAAGATCAAGGTTATCTATTCTTTTGTCTCCATTTAAATCCCCGTAGGTAATAGTTGGTGCAGATGTTGTGGATGTTTCAGTAGATATAGCAGATGATTCACTGGATATAAATGAAACGTAAGTAGTATTATTTAATGGATTTATATCAGTAGCATCACCTAAAGTTGCGTAAAAACGAGCGTTATCATCATTGTTTTTAATATAATCATTTGTTATTTCTATTAAATCTGTTTTTGTTTCGTTTATATTTAATGGTGATTCTATATTTTCTAAATAATAACCTAATTCATCATTACTTTTTAAAGAAACATTATTCAATACTGTGTTTCCTAAATTTTTTAGACTCAAGGAAACATATTTTTTATTAGCTATCTTTATTTCTCTACACTCTAAAGATACATCAGATACTAAAGTATCTATGATGGTTTGTCTGTTGTTTAAAGTAAATGTATAAGAATATTTACCGGCTATTAGTGTAGGTATTTTATAGCTTAAAATTGTTGATTCTCCAGGAGCCAAACTAGAAATATCTGAAGTTAATAATGTGTTTACAATCAAAGAAGAACTTTGATTATCCGGATTTGTTATAGATAATTTTTCATCAAGATTTGATGTTGAAGAACCGTTGTTTACTACTAAGATATCCACATTTGTACTTTTTCCGTCAAAAGATACTTTGTAATTATCTATAATTAAATCACCTTGAATAGCTTTTGAAATTGCATGAAATTCATGAGTTATTTTAGTGGATGTATCACTAGGAGGAATAGAAACTATATAAGGAACTGATATTTTGCTGTTATAACCAATAGCATCATAAGCATAAATATCATTTGGTGTTTCTGCTATAATAAGTGGTTCTGACCATTCATTTTGTTCATTTTTGATTTTTTGAAGAATATAATTATCAGAACCTATTTTTTCAACATAAACAATAGAAGTACCAGTTTCATTTTCTATTATTTTGTAATTACCAAGTATTGTATCACTTATTATTGAATCAGCAGATAAGGAATAATCATCATTTAAAGTATGAATTTTACCTTCTTTTTGAATTAAAAATTGATTTTGTCCATTGTACTTTGTATATACTGGAGATATAACTCCAGTACTGTTTCCGAAAGATAATTTTTTTCCAGTTAAATCCAAAATGCTATATGTGTATGCTGAATTTAAATATTCTATTAAACATATTTCAGGAGAACTGGTTTTATTTTCTCCAACAGCAAAATTAACTATTTGATTTGCTGAGCTAGATAATTTTTTAGCTTCTGACCAGGTGCCAGATGAAAAAGTACTGTAAAGTACAGAATTTGTTCCTGAGTTCAAGAAAGTACTATTGGTATCATTGTTTACCCAGAAAGCATGTAAAACACCATTTACTGATGTTAATTGTGGTAAGCAATCATATGTGTCATTGGAAGTCAATGTACCTAAATCATCAAAAGTTGAACCATTGAATTTTGCAACCTTGATTTCCATTTTAGAAGAGATTTGTGTTAGATCTAATTCAGATGTTATATTTTCTTTGGATTTGTTGTAAATTATATAAATATCTGTGCCATCACAATATAAATTAAATTCATTTGCAAATAATTTATCTGTAAATAAAGCTTTTGGTCCAGTCCAATAATTTTTTGATTTGTTGTATACAGAATACATTATTCGTTTGAAGTTATAACTATCTGAGCTTTTGTCATCATCAAAGAAAACCATAATGGCTATTTCTCCGTTTGAAATAACTTTTGGTTGTAAATATGTATAACAATCAGGATTTAAAACAACATCATTTAAAGTTGTGCTTGTACTCCATTTAGAATTAGAAGCAATATAATTTCTTGCTGAAACAGAATAATTATCTGTATTTTCTATGGTAGCTTTTATTTGGTTATCTGTATACAATTCGTATGGTTCTGCACTATAAACATTATTGTTTGATGTGCCTTTTTCCCATATTGTTTCTTTTTCACATTCAAGTAAAGGTAAATTGGCTTCATAACCAAAAGCTTGTGCATATAATCCCATATCGCCTTCTAAAGTTAATTTTCTCATTTCAAAAGGAGGAACAGAGAAATATAAGCTAGGTCTAATTGAACTATAAATTCCAGCAGAAGCAAAGCCAGCACCAACACCAGCGTATGCTTTAAGTTCGCCAGTTATCTTAAGGTTTTCACTTGCATCAGAAGCAAAAGAGAATTTGTTATTTGTATAGTTTACGTTTAATGTTATTTCTCCTTCTAAACCTATTTCGATACCAATAGTAACAGGAACATATCCAAACATAACGAATTGTTCAAATGTTGCGGATGCACCTGCATTTATATAAAACTGTTGTTGGTCAGATAAAACCCACTTGTTGTCTTCTGTTAACTGTAGAACAATGTTAAAACCAACGCCAAAATGGCCGTTTAATAGATTTTCGCTAGTTATTCCTTTTCTAGGCAAATCTGTATCACCTTCAGCGTCAGCACCAACTTGAATAGTAAGTTGACCAGTTTCAGCGTCATATGAACAAGTAAAAGCTAATAATTTAGCCAGTGAAGTTTCACCAGAGATAGAAATTTGTTGTCCACCAAGCACAGGAACATTTTGGGGTATTGTTAAGGCTAGACCGTCCTTATTAATTTCAAAACCAGTTGAAGGTAGGAGAGCACTTGCAATTCTTACATTAAGTTTTTTGGTGAATGCTTGTCCATTTGCAGTTACTACAAGTTCTATGTCTTTACCTATTGTTAAATTTGAACGACTTATAGTAACAGTATTGTTTTGAGCATCGTAAAGCTTGTTATTATGTTTTAGTTGGCATTTTAAATTGGTTCCACTAGCTGTTTGTATATCAAGTTTAAATGGTAAAGTGGATTCACAAGTAGCGGAATTTATTATTATAGATTTAGTAAGTACATTGGATTTATTATATTCTACTTTATTTACTGTAAAAAGCTTACTTGTAGAAGTTAATTCTATATAATCACAGTTTAATGATTCATCCATTGTATAATCATCATTCTGGTAGTCCCAATAACCATCTTTTTTGATATTAAGTGATTTAGACTGAGTAAGAATTTCTTTTTTGATACATGCCATACCTATTTTATTAGTAACAGCACTTTCGTTTCCTACAGTTACAGTTGCGTTTTCGAGATAAGAACCATTTTCGTCAAAAACAAAAAAACCATAGTAACCTTCTGGGATGGATGGATCTAAAATATTTTTAAAAGGAACTCCGGTTTCTTGGCAATAGTAATGTATAGCTGAATTTTCTTCAGCATATAGGGTGGTGTTTTCTGTATCATAGCCAGATGTACCATGTATAGAGATTGCTGATTGATCATTAGTTGATGATATTGATAAGGGTTTAACTATTTTAGCTTTATAGAAGTATTCAATATTATTGTGTAATGATGATTTATAAATAGATTGAAAAGCTTTATACCCAATATACTCGAGGTTAGGACTTAAAATTAGTTTGCCATTCAAATAACCAAAAGCAGAATCCCCAACACTAATAACGCTGTTAGGCATTATGATTTCTTTACATTTTACATCTGAAAAAACGTTAGGAGATATATATTTTACGCCATCAGGAATGATAATACTATGTGTAGCATCATCGTTAGGGCCTATATAACTACACAAAACTCCATCACCTGCGATTATAAATTCACTTGCATCATTAGAAGCGGATACAAAACCAGCTTGTGAATTTTTAAATGCAGTTACTTTTTCATAGTACCATTTAGTATCATTAAATGCATTGAGTCCAATATAAGTTATACTGTTCGGTATGTATATTTCTTGTAATTTCCTACAACCTACGAAAGAAGAGTCGCCTATATAATTAACCGAATTAGGAATTTTTATTGATTCAAGTGCTCCAAATCCAGAAAAAGAGTGGTCATATATTTTTTTTAAAGTAGTTGGTAATTTTACAGATTTAACAGAAGTACCGTTTTTAAACCAATGAGGAGAAAGATACTTAACACCTTCCGGAATTTTTATTTCTGTAGCACTTGAGTTATTGTAATTATATAAAACATTATCGCCCACAATTATGCAGTTGTCTTTTTCGTATTTTGATACCCAAGGATTGTTGCTAAATGCCGCATCACCTACATATGTTACAGTAGTTGGTATCTCAAGTGTTTCTAAAAGGGTACAATTTGAGAATGCACTCTTACCAATGTAAGATAAAGTGTTTTGTTGAGGAAAGACTACAGCTTTTAATTTTTGGCAATTTAGAAAAGCGAAATCGGCGATAGTTTCTATAGATGACGAAGATAAATCAATTTCCTCTAAATTTGTGAATAGAGTAAAAGCACTAGAACCAATAATTTTAACATTACTTCCGATTTTGATTTTAGTAATTTTGTTAAAAAAATCGAAGTATTCGTCCTCAGGGCTTGATAGATTAATTAGAGAAACACCTATAAAATTTTGGAGATAATTAACATTATCAACTTTAGATTCATAATAACCTAATGCATCAACATAAACTTTGTTGCCGTTTTCGTCTAAAATAAAATCAGGTACAGTTAATTCAGTAATATTATCTTGAAGAGGTTTATTAAGTTGAATAACATTCACATATTGTGGGCCTTCATTTGTATATTCTTTGACTATTCTTTTTACAGTCCATTCCACACCATTTGCTGAATAGGTTGCATATCCTTTGTACAAATCTCTAGAAAATCCTGCTGAAACAGTCATTTCTTTGAAAACTGTTTTAATGGGCAGAATAGATTCGGCTGGATTTGCAATAATAAGTGGAATGGTTAATAAGCATGCGAGAACTTTTTTTAAAACTTTCATTTTTTAAACTCCTTTTATTTTGATATAAATTAATTATATATTAGTACACATAAAATAGTCAATGAAACAAAGTATGAATTTATAAATTTAGTAAGAGATATACAAATATTTGAAGGCGATTTGTTTTATATTAGTTATTTTGATTTTATAAATAATCAAAATAGTTGTTGCAATTATAAAAAAAGCAACAACTGTTTTGTATTTTTAATTTGAGATTTTGTGTTTATATTCCTTGCAACTTAAAACATACCCCAAAAGCTCATCATATTCATTTTTTAATTTTTCTTCTATAACTAAATTTAAAAGCTGGGTTAGAGTTTGTCCAACCTTTTCTCCTGTTATCCCCAAATTGACTATATCATTTCCGTTTAGTTTTAAATCTTTTAAAAGAAAACACTCATTATTGTTTATTATTTCATAAAATGTACTTGAAACGAACTCCATGTTATTCATTGGTTTTGAGATAATTCCGTCTTTTGAAACAGAGTCGGCATATTGAACGTCAAGTAGTCGTTTAAACTGTTCTTCGCCTATTATAGACAGCAGTTTCTTTATACTTACTTTATCAGTAAACTTAAAGTCATGGTATTTGATGAGCTGTGGAACTAACTTTATGGTTTGATTATCATATTTTAAACGTTTTAAAATATTTGTAGCCATTTGCATTCCTTTTTCAGGATGCCCTTTAAAATGTCCAGAACCGTTTTTATCCAGCTTAAAAGTTTCTGGTTTACCTAAGTCGTGTAAAAGCATAGTTAACTTTATAATTATATCATTTTTTGAATTTTGAACGGTTCGAGCAGAGTGCTCCCAAACTGTATATTTATGATATTTACTTTTTTGGTCAAAATTTATTGAGGGTAGTATTTCAGGAATAAATATAGCAATTATTTTACTGTATTTCATAAGTGCATCATAGGGGTTTTTCCCTAACAACAATTTATCTAACTCACTTCTAATCCTTTCGGCAGATACAAACATTAGGTTTTCTTTTTGATTGAAAATCTGGATTTTTGTTTGTTCTTCAATTGAAAAATCAAGCTGTGAAGAAAAACGAACCGCTCTCATTATTCTTAAAGCATCCTCTTCAAATCTAAAAGTAGGATTTCCAACACATTTTATTTCTTTTTTTTCAATCGAACTTTTTCCGTCAAAATAATCAACCAAACCTGTTTTACTGTTATATGCCATTGCATTTATAGTGAAATCTCTTCTTGCAAGATCTTTTTTTAGTGAAGTGGTATAAGAAACTTTTTCAGGGTGTCGTTTATCATTGTATTCACCGTCTATTCTATAGGTGGTTATTTCTATTTGCATATTATCAATTATAACAGCTATTGTTCCATGTGCTTTACCTATATCTATTCTACGAAAATTTTTAAAAAGGTTATAAGTTTGAGCGGGTAAGGCGTTTGTTGTTATATCAAAGTCATAGGGAGTTCTGTGGAGTAGAAAATCTCGTACACAACCACCGACGATATAGGCTTCAAATCTGGCTTCATTTAGTAAGTCTATTGCAGTAGATACTTGGTATGGCAAATTTATCATTTGTTTTTCCTCCCTTAGTTTTAATTTAATTATATCATATTTTAATTTTTTTTTCTATTGGCATATTTCATCTAAATAAGGCACAAAAGCTTTAAAATATTGGGGTTTTCAAATAATAACGTTACAAAGTATATTAAAATTAGTATAATCTAAATTAGACTAATCTAGATTATACTAATTATAAAAAATAGACCTGTTCTAAAACCTTGAAAAAAGTAAAAAAAGATGTTAAAATAATAAAATGGATAATAAAAAACGAATCAAAGAATTAAAAGAAGAAAAATATCAAGAAATATTCGGGATCAGAAAGCCAAC
>Ga0209373_10001133_pt1 | contig 33897 bp, 33 predicted proteins | sample Higcelweek5metaG_FD_187173 | JGI IMG/M metagenome (GOLD analysis project Ga0209373, IMG submission 187173) | Freshwater pond sediment microbial communities from the University of Edinburgh, under environmental carbon perturbations - High... | ecosystem: Environmental > Aquatic > Freshwater >... | reverse complement strand
TCGGAACCGTGGCGTTCCGGGCGGCGGAATTTCTGCTGACACGGCCGGAACGCAAAGACGGCACGGCTCTTCTCCGGGAGGAACTGGCGGCGGATATGAAAAGTCTCGGGCTCAAAGTCTACCCGTCTTCCGCCAATTATCTGCTGCTGAAAGCGCCCCGTCCGCTGGCAAAGGAACTCCTGACGCTGAGAATCGCTGTCCGGGACTGTTCCAACTATCCGGGTCTGGACGAACGTTACATCCGTGTCGCCGTGCGGAACCGCGAGGATAACTCGAGGCTGTCGGAAGCCGTGCGCAAACTTCTTGTTCCGGAGGCCCCCGCTATCGTTATGCAGAAAAAACGTCCGGCGCTGATGCTTCAGGGGACCTGTTCCAACGCGGGGAAAAGCATTCTCACGGCGGCTTTCTGCCGGATTCTGCTTCAGGACGGCTATGCGGTCGCCCCGTTCAAGGCGCAGAACATGGCGCTCAATTCGGCGGTCACGCCTTCCGGCGGAGAAATCGGACGGGCGCAGGCGGTTCAGGCCGAAGCCTGCCGTCTCGATCCGGACGTCCGCATGAACCCGATTCTTCTGAAGCCGAACAGCGATATGGGCAGTCAGGTGATCCTGCTGGGGCATCCGATCGGAAACTACCGGGTGCGCGACTACTTCGCCAAAAAGAAGGAACTGTGGAGCGAGGTCCGGAACGCCTACGATTCACTAGCTTCCGAATACGACTGCATCGTGCTCGAAGGGGCGGGCAGCCCGGGCGAAATCAACCTCAAATCCACCGACATTGTGAACATGCGCATGGCGGAATATGCGCAGAGTCCCGTCCTGCTGGCCGGAGACATCGACCGGGGCGGAGTCTACGCCTCGTTCATCGGAACCTATGCTACGCTCGAACCGTGGGAGCGGAAACTTCTCCACGGCTTCGTGGTCAACAAATTCCGGGGCGACCCGACCCTGCTGGGCGATGCTCACGACTATGTCCGCAACATGACCGGAAAACCCGTGCTCGGCGTCGTTGATTTCCTGCCGGACCTTGGATTGCCCGAGGAGGATTCCGTCAACTTCGGCCTCTTCCGCAAGGGGAAAAAGGATTCGCGGCGGCTCGACATCGCGCTCATCCATCTGGGCCATATCGCAAACTTCACCGATGTCGCACCGTTCGAGGCAGAACCGGATGCGGAACTGCGGACCGTCCGCACGGCAGCCGAGCTGGGAGAACCGGACCTTGTCATCCTGCCCGGAAGCAAAGGGGTCGCAGACGATCTCCGGCGCCTCCGCGAGGAGGGGCTTTTCGAGGCCATGCGGAATACCCGCGCGCCCATCGCCGGAATTTGCGGCGGACTCCAGATGCTGGGCGAACGTCTTCTTGATCCCGACGGCGTTGAATCCTCTTTGCCCGAGGTCGAATGTCTGGGTCTCCTGCCGCTGGAAACGGTGATGATGCCCCGGAAAATCCTGCGCCGGACAACCGCCCTCTATTCCGACGGAACTTCCATCTCCGGCTACGAAATCCACCACGGGACAACCCGCTGTTCCGATCCATTGATCCTCCGGATTCTCGACCGCGAAGGCCGAGAGGTCGGCTATGAAAAAGGAAATATTTTCGCAACGTATCTTCACGGAGTCTTCGATGACGATGCCTTCCGCCGGAAATATCTCAACCGCCTCCGCAAACGGAAAGGCTGGCCGGAACTCGAAACAGGCGCCCCATACGGACTCGAAGAAGCATTGAACCGTCTTGCGGACCATGTCCGCGCCCGTCTGGACATTCCCGCTCTTTACAAAAGGATGGGCTTATGAATCACGAAGAAAAAGGACTCCTCTATAATTTTACCGGAAACGGGAAAGGCAAGACGTCCGGCGCATTCGGTGTGCTGCTCCGGGCTCTCGGCTGGCATTGGCGCGTGGCCGTGTTCCAGTTCATGAAAGGCGACCGAGCCACCGGAGAACGCCAGTTCTTCGCGGAACGTTTTCCGGAAGTGCTCTTCCGCAACTGCGGGCTGGGGCGGACAACCCGTTCCGGAAATCACGCCGAGCACGCGCGCGAAGGCTGGCGCGAAGTCTCCGGACTGCTGAACACTTTCGAGGGGGAACTGCTCGTTCTCGATGAGCTCAATGTGGTTCTCTCCTACGGGTATCTCAACACGGCGGAAGTCGTTTCCGCTTTGAAAAACCGACGGACGGACCTGAATGTGGTCGTGACCGGCCGCCATTCTCCGCCGGAACTGATCGAGATTTCCGATCTGGTGTCTGAGGTCGGGGATGTCAAACATCCTTACAGACAGGGTGTTCCCGCCCGGAAAGGACTGGACTACTGATGGATTTTTCAACAATCACATGGAATATGGATGGCGCGGAAATCGAACGCGAAAGTTTCCGGCGGATCGATCTGGAGGCCGACCCGGATAAAAAGGCGCGATTCTCTCCGGCTGAATGGCATGTGGCCCGGCGTCTGGTGCATACCGGTGCGGATTTCGCCCTGCTGGATTTGCTCGAATTCAGCGCAGACGCTATCTCTGCCGGACTCGCCGCGCTCCATGTCGGACGTCCCATCTACACCGATTCCAACATGATCAAGTCCGGGTTGTCCCTGCCGAAACTCCGGAAATTCCACCCCGGTTATTCGCGTGACTCCATTCTGTGTCCGGTGGCCGATGCGGATGTCGCCGCCTATGCGGAGGAGCATCGGACGACCCGTGCGCTGGCGGCGGTGGAACTCCACAATGCCTGTTTTCATGAGGCGATTTTTCTGTGCGGAAACGCGCCGCTGGCCTTGGCCGGGGTCGTGCGGCTCTGCGTCGAAGAGGGAATCCGCCCGGCTCTGATTGTCGGAATGCCCGTCGGATTCGTCAATGTGACGGAATCGAAAAAACTGCTGGACAACCTTTCCGTTCCGTGGATCCGTCTGAATGGACGCCGCGGGGGAAGTCCCTTCGCCGTGGCGACTCTTCACGGGATCATGGAGAATGAACTGCCATGAAGAAGACGGGAATACTGCGGAACGGATTCACCACAGGAAGCGCGGCATGCGCCGCCGCCATGGCCGCGTTCCGTCAATCCCCGGACCCTGTGGAATTGTTCCTTCCGGGAGGCGGACGTCTGACTGTACCCATACATCGGATATGGCCGACCGGGGCCTCCGTGATCAAGGACGGCGGCGACGATCCGGATGTCACGACCGGGTCGGAAATCCGGGTGGAACTGGCCCCGTTCGAAGGGGAGCCCGATCCTGCCGACTACCTCGAAAAATCGGATGGACTCGAACTGGTGATCCGAGGCGGTTCCGGCGTTGGAATCGCAACCCGGCCCGGTCTGGCGGTTCCGGTCGGAAAATCGGCGATCAATCCGACGCCCCGCCGAATGCTGATGGAGAATCTGGTCAAGGCCGGATGCCGGGGACGTTTTCTGATTGCGGTCTCGGTTCCCGGCGGCGGTGAAACGGCCCGGAAAACCCTGAATCCGACGCTTGGGATCGAGGGCGGAATCTCTATTCTCGGCAACACGGGAATCGTGCGTCCTTATTCCAACGCGGCCTATGCCGCAACTCTGGTGCTCCAGATCGGAAGCGTGGCCGCCTCGGGCGGAAACACCGTTGCGCTTGTCACGGGCAGCCGTTCCGCCGAAGCGGTGGCGCGCGACTATCCGGAACTGTCTCCCGAGGCTGTCATCCGGATTGGAGATTTCATTCATGTCTCCGTCACGGCCGCCCGGAAAAAAAAGATCGGTAAAGTGATCGTCGGATGTATGCCCGGCAAGCTGTTCAAATACGCATGCGGCGAACGCAACACTCATGCTCACAAAAGCAAGCTTTCCCCGGCAAAGCTGCGCGAATTCGGTGTGGAGCTTCCCGGTCTGGAATTGGAAAGAATGGATACGATGGGGGAACTGGCTGCCCATCTGGAGGAAACCGCATACAGGGCAGTGCTTTGCGCGGTTCTGGAAAAGGCGCGTTCCGTGCTAAAACAATGGGCGGGAGAAACCGTTGTCGAAGTCGCGCTTTATGACGACGCTGGAAGGAGATTTTATGAAAACGATTGATGTCATCGGATGCAACGGCAATGCGTTTTCCAGAGAGGGCGCGGAGGCTCTGGACGAGGCCGAAATCATTGTCGGTTCCAAGCGGCTTCTGGAGGAAAATGAACTCCCCGAGGACGTGGAAAAAGTCATTGTGGACGGAAACATTCTCGGGATTCTTCCGCGGCTGATTACCCGGAGCAAGACCCGCAAGATGGTTTTTCTGGCTTCGGGCGATCCTCTTTACTGCGGGATCGGTGCGACTCTTCTGCGTTTTGTCCCGGCAAAACGTCTCCGCATCTATCCCGGAATCACCGCCTTCCAAAAACTTTTCGCCGCATTGGGACAGCCATGGGAAAAGACCCGGCTGTTTTCCCTTCACGCAAGGAAAAAGGAATTGCCGTACCGGGAAATCCTGCGGGCTCCTCTCTGCGCTGTCTACGGCGATGCGGGACGTCCTGCGGCAAAAATCGCGCAGGAGTTGATTCATGTGTGTCCCGCGGCATCCCGACGTTCCGCCGCGGTCGGATGCAACCTCGGTTTTCCGGAGGAAAAAGTGATTCGGGGGTCTCTCTCGCAGATTGCGAAATCGGCGGAAGCGAGCGTTTCTCTTTCCGTGCTGGCTCTGCTCCCGGAAGAGAATGCCGTTGTGCCCGACCTTCCTCTCGGCCTTCCGGATGAACACTATTCCCACTTCCGGAACATGATCACCCACCCGGAAATCCGTGCGATCGTGCTCTCGAAACTGCGGCTTGCTCCGGGCGTGTTCTGGGATCTCGGCGCGGGAAGCGGCTCCGTTGGAATCGAAGCCGGTGGGCTCTGTCCGGGACTCAAGGTCCACGCGGTGGAAAAGGATCCGGAGCGTCACAGCGAACTGCGGAACAATCTCGAAGCGGAAGGAATTCCGAATCTTGTCGCCTGCCTCGGAAACGCCGAAGACCTTCTCGACAAGCTCCCGCCGCCGAACCGGATTTTCATCGGAGGAGGCGGCCGGGACCTGCTCGAGAAAAGTTTCGAACGCCTTCTCCCCGGCGGAATCCTCGTAATGACCGGCGTAATGGTGGAAACCGTTTCCATGATGGGCTCGTCGCTGACGGACTACCGTACGGAATTTCTGACTGTAAACATCAGCCGGTCTCATGAGATCACGACGGGCGGATTCATGTTCCGGGCGGAAAATCCGATCGCCATTGCCGTATACGTCCGCCCGGAAAGGATGATCCGCGCATGAACGGAAAAATCGTATTTGTCGGAGCCGGGCCCGGCGCGCCGGATCTGATCACCCTCCGGGGAGCTTCGGCGCTGTCCGAAGCAGATACCGTGATTTACGCGGGTTCGCTGGTCAATGAAAAACTGCTGGAATCGGCTCCCCGAGCGAAACTTCGCAACAGCGCCTCGCTCACTCTTCCGGAAGTGATCGGAATTATGGAACGAGACTTCAGTGCAGGAAAAAAAATCGTGCGCCTTCACACCGGCGATCCGTCGATGTACGGCGCGGTGGCGGAACAGTTCCGCGAACTCGAAAAAAGAGGAATCCCATACGAAGTCGTTCCGGGCGTGAGCAGCGTTTTCGCCGCGGCTGCCGCACTCAAGATCGAACTGACCGTTCCGGGCGTCTCCCAGAGCGTCATCCTGACACGGGATTCCGGACGGACTCCGATTCCCGACGCAGAAGCCATGGAAAAGCTGGCCGCGCATGGAACGACCCTCTGCATTTTTCTGAGTGTCGGCGATATGCCGAAGCTGTGCCGGAAACTGCTGGATGCCGGACGTTCCCCGCAAACGCCCGCCGCGGTCGTCTACCGCGCGAGCTGGGAAAATCAGACGATTGTACGGGGAACCATTGAAGATATCTCACGCCGCGTGGAAGAGGCGGGCATCAAGCGGCAGTCCCTGATCGTGATCGGAGAGGTCCTGCGGCGCGACGGCAAACTTTCCAGACTCTATGACGCGGAATTCCACACCGGGTTCCGCCATGCCGGATTTCAAGGGCGTATTGCGCTCTTCGCCCTGACCCGGCGCGCCGTTCTCAAGGCCGCTGAAATCGCCTCCGGCCTGGAAGACTCAGTCGTGTATGCGCCGGAGGGGCTCGCGGAAAGCGTTTCCGCTCTCCGCGCAAGAAAATTCACAGACGGCAGTTTTCCGGCGACTCTGAATGAGGTCTGGAATCGATACGATGCCTTCATTTTCGTGATGGCCGTGGGAATTGTGGTCCGCCTGATCGGAAAACTTTGCCGCGACAAAAACAGCGACCCCGCTGCGGTGGTCTGCGACGAAGCCGGAAGCTATGCCGTGAGCCTTCTCTCCGGACATGTCGGCGGAGGCAACACCCTGGCGAGGGACGTCGCCGGAATCACCGGAGGAAAGCCCGTCATTACCACCGCCAGCGATGTGGAGAATCTTCCCGCTTTCGACGAATTCGCCAAGTTGAATCATTACGCAATTCTGACACCAGAAACTCTGACTCCCGTCGCCGCCTCCGTGGTGAACGGAGATAAAATATCGTTGGAAATGCCCGAAGAACTCTTCCGCTCCAGTTTTTCCGGAGTTCCGAACTTTCATTTCCGCAAAAACCGCACGGACGGCATGTTGGAAATCCATGCGTCCGGACGGATTCTGAGGATGCGGAAGCTCTCGTTCGCAATCGGAATCGGATGCCGTAAAAACGTTCCGGCGGAACGGATCGCGCAAGCGGTGGAAAACGTCATGAAAAAACACCGTTTCCAATGGGAGGAGATTTCCGTGCTGGCCACGGCTGAACTCAAAAAAGAGGAACCAGGACTGCTGGAATTCGCGAAAAACGTCGGAAAACAAATCCGTTTCTTTTCCGCCGACGAACTGAACACGGTCGAAGTACCCCATCCCTCCGAAGCGGCGCGGAAACGGCTGGGAATCCGTTCCGTCTCGGAGGCGGCCGCACTGCTCGCCGCCGGGAAAAATGCGGAATTGCATGTTGGAAAACAGGCGGACACGGATGTCACGGTCGCAATCGCGGGAGGGCTGCACGATGAATAAGATCTTTGCTGTCGGAATCGGACCCGGAGATCTACGGATGCTGACGCCCCGGGCGTCGGAAGTTCTGCGCGCCTGTTCGGTGGTTGCCGGATATCCGCCGTATCTGGAGTTGATTGCTCCGCTTCTGGAAGGGAAAAAACTGATTCCGGGCGGGATGCGCCAGGAGGTGGAACGGTGCACGCGGGCTCTCGAATCAGTGCTGGAAGACCAAACAGTTGCGGTTGTCTCGTCCGGCGACGCCGGAGTCTACGGCATGGCGGGGCTTCTGCTCGAACTGACACGGGAAGAACGTTTCTCTTCCATCGAGGTGGAGGTTATTCCGGGAATCACGGCCGCGCTCTCCTGCGCGGCGCTGGTCGGAGCCCCGTTCGCCAACGATTTCGCGCTCATCAGCCTTTCCGACCTGATGACGCCCTCGGAGGTCATCAGAAAACGTCTGGCGGCCGTGGCATCGGCGGATATGCCTGTCGCCCTCTACAACCCGGCAAGCCGACGCCGGCATGAGCTGCTGGAATTCGCCGTGGAAACCTTTCTCCGGGCGGGCGGCCCTCTCCCCGGGGCTTTGGTGAGCGATGCTTACCGCCCTTCTCAGAGAATCGAATTTTTCACGCTGGACCGTTTCCCTTTCGAAGAGGTGCAGATGACGACGCTGGTCATCATCGGAAATTCGCAATTTGAACTCAATCGCGGGAAAATTTTCTGTCGCCGCGGCTACCGGGAGAAATACGGTGTCGGTCAATAATTTCTCTCAGTTCATGATAGCCGGAACCCATTCCGGAAGCGGGAAGACCACCCTTACGCTGGGAATCCTCCGCGCCTTGACTCGCCGCGGCCTGCGTACGGCTCCTTTCAAATGCGGTCCGGACTACATCGATCCGCTGTTCCACCGGCAGGCGGCGGGGCGTCCGTCCATCAATCTGGACGTCTATTTCCGTTCGCATGAAAGTTACGCCCGTTACGCGCATGATGCGGACGCCGCCGTGACGGAGGGCGTCATGGGGCTGTTTGACGGAACCGATCCGGGGACGATCCGGGGATCCTCCGCCGAGATTGCCGCTTTGCTGCGACTGCCGGTGATCCTGACGGTGAATGCACACGGGATTTCGGGTTCGATCGCGCCGCTGGTGAAGGGATTTTCCGAATGGCATCCGGAGGTGAGAATCGCGGGCGTGATTGCAAACGATGTCGGTTCTGCCCGCCACACGGTCCTGTTGCGCGAAGCTCTCGAACGGGCGCAGCTCCCCCCTCTGCTAGGTTCGCTTCCGAGAAACGAACGCTGGAAGCTCCCGGAACGGCATCTGGGCCTGTCGGTCGGTCATCTGGAATCGGAATGGCTCGACGCCCTTGCCGATGAGTTGGAAAAGAATCTCTCCCTTGACCTTCTTCTGGAACTCACCCGGTCTCCGCGCCCGAATTCCACTCCGTTAAAACTTCCGCCGCCCCGGCTTCGGCTGGGTGTGGCGCTGGACGAAGCCTTCTGTTTCTATTACGAGGAAAACTTTGAACTTCTACGGAGGAACGGCGTGGAAATCGTGCCGTTCTCTCCTCTGCACGATGTGACCCTGCCCGAAAAACTGAACGGGATTTATCTGGGCGGCGGTTACCCGGAACTGTATGCGGAAGGATTGTCCTCCAATCACGCCATGCTGGAAGCAATCCGTGATTTTGCGCAAGAGCGCCTTGTTTACGGCGAATGCGGAGGTTATATTTATCTGCTGGAAGGGCTGGTTGACTTCAACGGAAAATTTCATCCTTGTCTCGGACTTCTCTCCGGACGGGCCGGCATGAACCGGAAACTGGCCTCGCTTGGATACCGGGAAGTAAAAGGAGAATGGGGAACTATCCGCGGGCATGAATTTCATTATTCAAGTCTTTTGACGCCGAGTAAAGACACGCCCCTCTGGCAGACGACGGATCTGCGCGGCAACTGTTTTCCGTCCGGGGGAATACGCGGGTGCGTCAAAGGAAGTTATGTTCACCTTCATTTCGCATCCCATCCGGAGGCCCTGCGGGCGATGGTTCAGGAATTGGAGAAATGACATGGAATTCGCGCTTCTGCTCTTTTTCGTTTTCCTGCTGGATTCCCTACTGGGCGATCCCCACAGCCGCTTCCATCCGGTCGCCCTCTTCGGACGGCTGGCCGGAAAAGTGGAGGCATTCTGCAGAAAACGGTTCGGGAACGGAATCGGTTCCGGTGCCGCAGCGTGGTGCTGCATGGTCCTTCCGGCGTCACTCCTCTCATGGTGTGCCGTGAAGTTCGCCGAACGTTGGGACAGTCTGCCCGCCTTTCTTCTTGCCGGAATCCTCCTCTACTTTACAGTTGCGCTCAAAAGCCTGTTGGATCACGCGGAAAAAATCCGGGCGGCCTTGGAACAGGACGATCTGCCCGGAGCGCGCCGCGCGCTTTCGATGATCGTGAGCCGGGACACGGAAGGGCTGTCCGCTTCGGATGTCGCAAGGGGGGCGATTGAAAGTCTTGGCGAAAACCTGACGGATGCGGTGACCAGCGCTTTTTTCTGGGCGTTTCTCGGGTATCTCGCGGATGGTCTGCCGGGGGCGGCGGCGGGCGCAGTGTTTCTCCGCGTCATCAATACACTCGACGCTTGCTGGGGCTATAAAAACGAACGCTATCTCCTCTTCGGACGCATGGCCGCTCGCGCGGATGACGTGGTCCACTATCTCCCGGCAAGACTGACTCTTCTGGTCATTGCCGCGGTCTCGCCGCTGACAGGCGGAAATCCGGTAAAAACGCTTAATACCGGTTTTCGCGACGGAGCCTCCCATCCAAGCCCCAATTCCGGGTACGGCATGGCGGCATTCGCGGGCGCTCTTGACCTGAGGCTTGGCGGACCGACCGTCTATCAGGGAGAACTGGAAAACTATCCTTACTGGGGAACCGGGCGCTCCATCCTGATTCCGAAAGACATCCTCCGTGCCGAGTTTCTTGTCCGTGTGACCGGAATCCTATTTCTAATCCTTCTCGCGGGATTGTATGCGCTGTGGGAAATATATCTTTTTTGAAAAATCCTCTTGGCCGACAAGGGAATATTGTCGGGAGAAAATGTTATTGGGAAGTTGACAATGGAGGACGACAATGTTAAATTATCTGCATACATACTTAATTGGATGAAAGAAAAAGAAATGTCTCAAGCCGAAAAAGTATCCAGGCTCTTCAAAGCCCTGTCTGTTGAAACGCGTGTACGCATGCTGGAATTGCTCAAGGAACGCTCATTATGCGTGAATGCGTTAGCACGATCCCTTGCGATTACGCCCCCCGCGGTTTCGCAGCATTTGCGGATTTTGCGTGAGGCGGATATTCTCATAGCGGAACGGAAGGGTTATTTTGTTCATTACCGTGTCAATCCGGACAAGCTTGCCGAATTGAGCGGGATTGTGAAAAGACTTTTTGAATAGCCGGTTCAGATCACTGCAAGGCAGAGCATCTCAGGAGGTTTGCGTGGGAAAACGGATAAAAACAACTATCAAACTGGTTTTATTGTGTGCCGCGGTGATTTTTGCGGTTTACTGGCTTCGCTTTTCGCCGGTGACGGTTACGGCATATAAAGTAACTGCCGGTTCGGTCGTCGATGAAGTGCTGGGAACCGGAACGCTGGAGGCCAAGGTGCGCGCCGACATCAGCCCGAAAATTTCCGGGCTTCTGATGGAGGTCTCCGCAGACCAGAATGACCGGATTGTCAAAGGGCAGCTGCTGTCCAGACTTGACGATGACGATTTGCGTCATCAGGTCGAGGTCGCCAAAGCCGATCTGGCGGCAACAAAAGCAACCATCAAACGCATCGGCTCTGAAATTGCGGCAGCCCAGGCATCCTCCATCAAAGCCCGGGAAAATTTTGACCGCGTCGCCACCCTCCGGAAGAGTCAGGTGGTGGCGCAGAATGAGATGGAACGCGCGATCGAGACACGGGATGTCGCCGAGGCTAATCTGCAGCGGGCCCTGGCCTCGAAGATCGAAGCGGAACGAGCCGCCGACAAAGCGCAGGCATCCTTGCGATATTATGAATCGCGTTTGACGGATACCCGGATCAATGCTCCGTTTGACGGACTGGTGATACGTCGCAACCGCAATCCCGGCGATGTAGTCGTACCGGGCAGTTCCATCATGGATATTGTCTCAACGGAACGTATATGGGCCTCTGTGTGGGTGGATGAAACCGCCCTGCGCTCACTCGCAATCGGGCAACCGGCAAAAGTCATTTTCCGCTCGGCTCCGGATAGTGTTTTGAATGGACAGGTGGCGCGGCTTGGCGCGGAAACCGACCGTGAAACGCGGGAGTTTCTGGTGGATGTCGATCTTGCGCGATTGCCGGACAGATGGGCGGTCGGACAGCGGCTTGAGGTCTATATTGAAACCGGACGCAAGGATAATGCCGTTTTCGTGCCGCAGCGGTTCATCGTCCGCCGTGAAGGCAAGTCAGGCGTATTGGCCGTTAAAAACGGGAAAGCGGAGTGGAGACCGGTTAAAACCGGGTTGCGCGGACAGAATATGATTGAGATCTCCGACGGGCTGACAGCCGGGGATACGGTCATCGGCGCGCTGCCGGGAAAAGAATTGCCTCGCGACGGCCGGTCAGTCAGGTTTTGAATCATGAATCTGGCCCTGAAAGACATCAAACACAATTTCGGGCGGTTTGTGCTGACCGCGCTTGGCATTGGGCTCCTGCTGATGCTGGTCATGGGCATGGGCGGCATCTATCGCGGACTGGTCATGGAAGCGACACTGCTTACCGACCGGATCGGAGCCGATCTGTGGATCGTCCAGAAAAATACGCGGGGTCCCTTTGCCGAAATTTCCCGCATCCCCCGGAATCTCGAGGATCGGGTGCTGGCGGTTCCCGGCATCACCCGGGCCAACAGTTTTGTTTCACACACCATCCAACGTGAATACCGAGGCAGACCGTTACGACTGACTATTCAAGGACTGGCATGGCCTGTGGACAAAGGCGACTGGCTGACGCTGATTGCCGGCCGGTCGCTGCGTCAGGCCCATTATGAAATGATAGCCGACAAGACCTCCGGACTTCAACTGGGCGACCTCGTTCCGCTGGGGAAAAATATTTATACGGTTGTCGGCATCAGCAGCGGGATGAATTCTTCCGGCGGAGACGCCATGGCGTTTCTGACCCGCGCCGATGCGCAAGCGGTACAGTTCGATCTGTCCGGCGAAGCCATCCGCAACGAACGGACCGCGCGGGTGAAGCGTCTGCAATCCATCGATCTGGGCAGTATCAATCCTCAGATGGGCGAACGCGCAGGAGGAGAGTCTTCCGGTATTCCGGCGCTCGGTCCCTCCATGGTCAGCGCGGTATTGGCGAATGTCGCTCCGGATTGCGATGTCAAGGCTGTTGCGGCAAAAATCGCGGCATGGCCGGACGTTACGGTTTATTCTCATGAGGAACAGCGGCAGCTGCTCCTGCTGGGGATGGTGGATAAAGCCCGCCGCCAGCTTGGACTGTTTCGCATTCTGCTGATAATTGTCTCTGCCGTCATCATGGCGCTCATTCTCTATACGCTGACGCTGGACAAAATTCACGATATCGCCATGCTGAAGCTGATGGGGGCGCGCAACGGCGTGATCCTCGGTCTGATTCTTGAGCAGGCGCTGCTGCTGGGGGGAATCGGTTACGGTATCGCCTATTTTCTTGGACAATGGCTTTTCCCGCATTTTCCCCGTAAGGTTGTCATCACTTCCGATGATCTGGTGATGCTGGCCCTGGTTGTTCTGGCGATTTCCATTCTGTCCAGCCTCTTGGGGATAGTCAAGGCGCTACGCGTCGACCCCGGCGAGGTGCTGTCATGAATGATCGGAAAGAGTCCGTGGTGGAAGCCATCGGTCTGTGCAAGACATACGGCAGCGGCAATACCGAAGTCAAAGCCCTGCGGGAAGTGTCATTGAGTCTCGCCCGCGGCGAAGTGGTGGCATTGCTAGGCCCGAGCGGCGCCGGAAAATCCACCCTTCTGACGGCATTGGGACTGATTCGTCCCCCGGATACCGGCAGGATTGTCATTGGGGACAGTCCCGTTTTTGACGGGAAACTGCTGGTTGACGCGCGGACGTTTCGCCGCCGGCATCTCGGATTTGTTTTCCAGAAAGCCAATCTGATCCCGTTTCTTACCGCCAGAGAAAACGTGCAGCTTGCCATGGAAATCAACGATGCCTCGTCGCGCGAAGCCGGGAAGCGGGCCATGGAGCTGCTGGAATACCTGGGCGTCGCTGATCGCGCAGGACATCTGCCGAGCAAGCTTTCCGGCGGACAGCAGCAGAGGGTGGCTGTGGCCCGCGCCCTGATCAACCGTCCAAGCCTGCTGCTGGCCGACGAACCGACGGCGGCTCTCGACAGCGTCCGCGGGCGGCAAGTGATGGAATTGTTCCGGAACGTCGCTCACGAACAGAACACCGGCGTGCTGGTGGTCACTCATGACCATCGGGCATTGGAAGTGTTCGACCGGGCGCTGGAGATGGAAGACGGCAGTCTGCGTGTCAGCAACGCCTTGAATCGGGAACTGAAGCATAGCCGGGAACTGCGGAATGAAAAACGGTTGGTCCCTTGAGTCCTGACATCATTCCAACGATTATCAACTTGAATGACTACTCTCTGCCTCTCCAATGCTTGCATCTGAACAGATTGGCACATCTTTCTTTCATGCGCTGTGGATGGTATATTTTCCGAAGCCAAAACCAATCGGAGAAAAAACCTTGAGTCTTATCACTCTGTCCGCCATGATCTTGAAACGTTCCGACAAAATCCGATGTTTCCAATTCTTCGCCAATGTTGCCTGATCTTCGCATAACCGCAAAACTTCAAAGGACACAGCCTTTTTCTGGAGGGCTTCAAGCTCATCTCGTTCAAAATCTGCCTTTTGACCAATTCCTTTTGTTTTGTTCCTTCTTCACAAGCAAACTCCTCTGTCACTCGATTTCCACACTATCCTACCAAGTTTTTGTCCCGTCTTTCGCATACCCCCATTCAATGCTTACATCTGAACATATCCAAATGAGGTGAAGCTGACCTCTCAATGACTGCAATATGCATGTGCTTGTATTGCAATAACGCAACAATACGGGTAGCCACGGACAATAGTAAATTTACTGGATGAAATTCATCATTATCATACCTGTTTCCTTAGATAAATTCCAGCATAAAATTTTTTCCCTCCCCAGCAGATAACCTTTGTCAAGCAAATACTGTTGCGAATTTGCGACAATTCCAAAATCTAAAAAAATGCACAATGTATTCAAAATCAACAATTTGTGTTTTTAATATAATTATGGCATTGTTTGTGCTTGATGCATTGATGTAGTGAAAAATAACACCATGGTGTGGTCGCAAGAACAACCGACAAGAAGAACAGGAGATGAAATCATGCCGAGAGGTGATGGAACGGGTCCCATGGGAATGGGGTCAATGTCAGGACGGGGCGCGGGATTCTGCGCCGGATTCAATATGCCGGGATTTGCCAATCGCGGGGTTGGCATGGGACCGGGTCTGGGAAGACGCGCCGGATTCCGTGCCGCCGGAGCGGGCGGCTGGCGCGGAGAACAGACGGTGACAGCCGATGACGACAAAAAGGCGCTTCGGCATCAGCTCGATGTGCTGCAGAGGCAGATGGACGCCATCAAAAAGCGTCTCGGCGAGACCGAATAACTCAAAAAAAAACAATACGGATGGAGGGGGGATTCATCCCCCTTCTTTCCGGAGGAGATTTTCAATGAAAGTGGCCATTACGACAGCGGGAAATTCCCTGGATGCGGAACTGGATCCGCGGTTTGGACGAGCCTCCCGTTTTCTGATCGTCGACATCGAAACCGGGAAGTCCGAGACCATCGAAAACGCCCAGAATCTGAATGCCGCGCAAGGCGCGGGAATCCAGGCGGCGTTGAAAGTGGCGGAAACCGGGGCGGCGGCGGTAATCACGGGACATTGCGGACCGAAAGCCTTCCGGGTGCTGAGCGAAGCCGGGATCAAGGTTTTCAATACGAATGCGAAGACGACCGGGGAGGCTCTCTCCCTCTATAAGGAAGGAAAACTCGCCGCCGCCGAAAACGCCGACGTGGAAGGGCATTGGGTATAAATCGATGCAGACTTACCCGGATTGTGTGCCGTGTTTACTCAGGCAGGCACTGAAGGCCATGCGGCTGTGCGGAGTGGAGGAATCCAATCTTTTTCCGGTCATGAAACGCATATTCCAGTGTGCCTTGGAGTTTGATCCGCATCTGTCTCCGCCTGAAATGGCCATGCATATTCATCGGATCATCCGCGCAGAATGCGGAAAAGAAGACCCTTATCTGGAGATGAAGAAACAGTCCATAGCAGAGGTGTCCCGTCAGGAAAAACATATCCGGGAAAGGATCGGCGCTTCCGAGAATCCGTTTCGGACGGCGGTCCGGTTCGCACTGGTCGGCAATGTGCTGGATTTCGCCATATTCGACTGGAATCCGGAACAGCTCAACGAACAGCTGGAGGCGGCTCTCCACAAGCCGCTGGACGAGGCGGCAATGACCCGTCTGGAGAATGCGGCGAAATCGGCGAAGAAGGTGCTTTTTCTGGGGGACAATGCGGGGGAGTCGGTGTTCGACAAACTGCTGATCGAACAGCTCCATGGGAAAGAAGTGGTCTATGCGGTTCGCGGGGGACCTGCAATCAACGATGTGACTCTGTCCGATGCCATCGCTTCCGGGTTGGATAAAGTAGCCGTTTTACGCAGCAGCGGCCTGGATGCGCCGGGCACTCTGCTGGATCATGTTTCCGAAGAATTCCGGAAAGACTTCGATACCGCCGATCTGATTCTTGCCAAGGGACAGGGAAACTACGAATCTCTGAATGAGTGCGGCCGAAAAATTTTCTTTCTGACGCAGATCAAATGTCCGGTAGTGGCACACGATCTGAAAGGACGCGTGGGAGACTGGGTGATAGCGGAAAGTTCCGGAGGGAGCCGGATGAACTCCCTGCCGGGGAGTCCGGGCGAAGGAGGAAAATCCGATGAATGAATCTGCACTGAAGCATGTATTCGGACCGGTGCCGTCAAGACGTCTCGGACGTTCTCTCGGAATCGATTTGGTGCCGTATAAAACCTGTTCGTTCGACTGTATCTACTGTCAGCTGGGACGCACTGTGAACAAAACATTGGAACGGAAGGAATACATTCCGCTGGAAGAAATTCTGGAAGAGATCGACCGGAAGCTGAAAGAGGGGAGCGAGTTCGACTATATTACGCTCTCCGGTTCCGGGGAACCGGCTCTTTACAGCCGGCTCGGCGGACTGGTGGAGGAAATCAAAAAGAGAACTGCCAAACCTTTGGCCGTCATCACCAATGGTTCCCTGTTGTGGGACGAGGAGGTCCGGGCCGCACTGCTCCCCTGTGATGTGGTCATTCCGTCACTGGACGCCGGAACACAGGACTATTTCGAAGCGGTGAACCGTCCCTGTTCCGGATTGTGCCTGGAAAAAGTCGTGGAGGGCCTTGCCCGTTTTTCCCGGGAGTTCAAAGGAAAAATGTGGCTGGAGGTTTTTCTGCTGGCTGGAAAGTTCGATCCGTATCTCCGTGCGAGGGAAATTGCGGAACAGGTGAAACGAATTCGTCCCACGCTGACACAACTGAACACGGTGGCGCGTCCTCCATGTGAAAGTTATGCGGCGCCCGTGGAAAAAGAAGTCATGACCGAACTCCTGCGGTATTTCCCCGAACCAGCGGAGGTCATCGCGGATTTTTCCATAAAATGGAAGAACTCGAACCGGTCCGCCAACCGGGAGGAAATCCTCCGTCTGCTGTCTCGTCGTCCATGCAGAAGCCGGGAACTGGCCGACAGTCTGGGGATTCATTACCTTGAGGCGCTGAAAGTCCTGGAGGAAATGGTCTCGGAAAAGCGGATCGAGACGACGGAAAAGAATCATGAAACCTTTTATGTGGCGGTACAGAACCGTGACAATTCGAAAGGAGCAATATGAGAATAGCGGTGGCCTCCGGCAAGGGAGGAACAGGAAAAACCACGATTTCGCTGGCGCTGGCGGAAGCCGCCGGAGCGGGAACGCGTCTGCTGGACTGCGACGTGGAGGAGCCGAACTGCCATCTGTTCGTTTCTGCGAAGCCGGAACGGTCAACGGTGACGGTTCTCAAGCCGGAAGCGGACGAAAGCCTTTGCACCGGATGCCGGAAATGTGTTGAGATCTGCCGTTTCAACGCCGTCGCGGTGCTGGGACGCAAGGTTCTGCTTTTTTCCGACTTGTGTCACGGATGCGGCGGCTGTGTGCGGGTGTGTCCCACGGGAGCCCTGACGGAAAAACCGTATAAAATCGGAGAAGCGGGGACATGCGGCGCGGGAGATTTTTCCCTGACGGACGGTTGTCTTTCCATTGGACAGACGATGTCGCCGCCGCTGATCCGAGCGGTGAAGAAAGAGGCCGGTCCGGGAAGCGGAACGGTCATCATCGACTGTCCGCCGGGGACGTCGTGCTCAATGATTGCGGCGGTCCGGGAAGCGGACTTCGTTCTGCTGGTCACGGAACCGACTCCCTTTGGGCTGCACGACCTGACGCTGGCGGTGGAGACGCTCCGGGAACTGAAACTGTCCTTTGGGGTGGTCGTCAACCGGGCGGACAGCGGGGATGACCGGGTCCGGTCGTATTGCCAGTCGGAAAATATTCCCATTCTGCTGGAAATTCCGAACCGGCGTGAAATCGCGGAAGCCTATTCGCGCGGAGAGACTCTGCTTCGGACCATGCCGGAATGGAAGGGAAAATTTGAACGACTGCTGGATGAAATCGCACAGAGAATCGGACGGGAGGTGAAAAAATGAAGGAACTGGTCATCATCAGCGGCAAAGGCGGAACCGGGAAAACCAGTGTGACCGCCTCGTTTGCAGCATTGGCCGGGCGTTCGGTTCTGGCCGACTGCGATGTGGACGCCGCCGACCTCCATCTGCTTCTGAAGCCCGAAATCCTGGCGAAACATGAATTCATTTCCGGATGGGAAGCCGTCATCGATCCGGAAAAATGCCGGGGATGCGGGACTTGCCGGGCGGTCTGCCGCTTCGGAGCGGTTACAATCCGGAACGGCAAGGCGGTAATCGATCCTTTTTCCTGCGAGGGATGCGGCGTATGCGTGGAATTCTGTCCGGAAAAGACAATCCGGTTTCCGGAGCGGCATTGCGGAGAGTGGTATGAATCGGAAACCCGTTACGGCACGATGATTCATGCGCGTCTGGCGCCTGCGGCGGAGAATTCGGGCAAACTGGTGACCCAGGTCCGCAAAGCGGCCCGGGAAGCCGCCGAAAAAGAAAAATGCGATTTTCTGCTGGTCGACGGCCCACCGGGGATCGGGTGTCCCGTAATCGCCTCGGTGACGGGTGCGGACGCGGTCCTCATCGTGGCCGAACCGACGGTTTCCGGGGAGCACGACATGGAACGGGTCCTCCAGCTGGCCGGACATTTCAAAGTACCCGTTTTGTTCTGCGTGAACAAATGGGATCTGAACCCCGGAAAGACGGAGGCGATGGAAGCGAGGGCGCGTTCCTTCGGAGCCGCGGTCATGGGGCGGATTCCCTACGATATGATTTTCAATCAGGCCATGGTCCGGGGAGAGCTGGTGGTTCAGTTCCCCGAGAACCGGGCGGCAAAAAGTATATTCAAAATATGGGAGAACGTATGTCGGACAATCAAGAAGGATGCAAAGCGGATTTCGGGTATGACAAAGGATGCGGACACCGGGAAGATGACGAACTGAGCCGCTGCCTGGGACGCATTCACCATAAGATCATTGTAATGTCCGGAAAGGGCGGAGTCGGCAAAAGCACGGTCGCGGTGAACTTGGCGGTGGCTTTATCCACGGCCGGGAAACGGGTCGCCCTGCTGGATGTGGACATTCACGGACCCAGCATTCCCACGATGCTGAACCTGACCAGGAAACGGCTGATTGCGGAAAATGAGAAAATCCAGCCGGTTTGTCTCGGAGCGCTGAAAGTCATGTCCATCGGATTCATGCTTCAGGAACAGGACGACGCGGTCATCTGGCGAGGCCCCATGAAAATGGGCGTCATCAAGCAGTTCCTCACGGAAGTGGAATGGGGGGAACTGGACTATCTGGTGATCGATTCGCCGCCGGGGACAGGAGACGAGCCGCTGTCGGTCTGCCAGTTGATCGGGGATGCCGACGGAGCGGTGGTGGTGACAACGCCGCAGGAGGTTTCCGCGGCCGACGTCCGCAAGTCCGTTGGATTCTGCCGCAAATTGAATATGCCTGTGCTTGGAATCGTAGAGAACATGAGCGGATTCGTCTGTCCGAAATGCGGCGAAGTGACCGAGATTTTCAATACCGGCGCGGGACAGGCCATCGCGGACCGTTTCGGAGTTCCTCTGCTGGGAAAAATCCCGCTGGATCCAGCGGTCTGCAAGGCGGGCGACAGCGGCAAACCGTTCGTATATCACTTCTCCGGCACGGCGACGGCCAAAGCTTTTGAAAAGGTGATTTCCCCGATTCTGGCATTGTCCGGAAAAGAACGGAAGACTCCGGAAAAAACGTTGGAACGGAAAGAAGGAACCCGGAGGTTCGCTCTTCCCCTCGCGGAAGGAAAGCTGTGCATGCACTTCGGGCATTGCGAACAGTTCGCCTTGTTTGACGTGGAGGATGCAATGCGTAAAATCACGGGACAAACACTGGTTACGCCGCCCCCGCACGAACCGGGTCTCCTGCCGAAATGGCTCGGAGAACAAGGGGTAACCGACATTCTGGCCGGAGGAATGGGACAACGGGCACAGCAGTTGTTTGCGGAACGCGGGATTGCCGTGGTCACAGGCGCTCCTGTCGAGACGCCGGAAAAGATCGTGACGGACTTTCTCGCCGGCACGCTGGTGACCGGAGACAACACCTGCGACCATTGACTTGTATGCGTCCGGAGGGTAAATTACAAGCCGGCTACTGAAAGAATTGAACCAAATCCAAATCGCATGGAGTATTTTTATTATGTCTGTACAAAAAGCATTGAAGGCCTATCAAGAGGAAAAAATGAACTGTGCGCAGAGCATTTTGCGCGGGTTTCAGGAGTCATTCAACGTCCCAGAGGAAAAGATCGCGGAAGCCGGAAAATGGGGCGGAGGCCGGGCGGAAAGCGGTCTGTGCGGCGCACTGCATTCCGCCTGCCACCTGACTTCGGATGAGAAAATCAAAGAGGCTCTGCATGAGCGTTTTCTGTCGGAGGCGGGTTCGGACCGATGCCGGGAAATCCGCAAACTGGGACGACTCTCCTGCGGTGAATGCGTTGCATTGGCGGCAACGGTTCTCCATACCAAAACATCGGAAAAACAGTAAAACCGCTTTGTTATGATCGGACTCTGTCAAAGGAAATATTATCAGATGGTGAATAAATCAGAAGAAGCCAGAAGATTGTTTCTTTCCGGCGCAAACTGTGCCCAGTCGGTGGTCGGCGCGTTTCACGAGGAATGCGGCCTGGATTTTGATACGGCGATGTGTCTGGCATCCGGGTTTGGCGCCGGAATGGGGCGCTTACGTGAAGTCTGCGGCGCCGTATCCGGTATGTTTATGGTCGTCGGGCTCAAATACGGGTATTCGGATTTGAGCGATAAAAAGAGCAAAGACGAACATTATGCACTGATTCAGGCACTGGCCGGAAAATTCAAGAAGGAGACGGGCTCCATTGTCTGCCGTGAGCTTCTTGGGTTGGAAAAAAAACAAATCGACCTGCCGGTTTCCGAATCGAGAACAGCGGAATATTATAAAAAACGTCCTTGTGCGGAAATGGTGGTCTTGGCGGCCCGGATTCTCGAAGAGAAGTTCAACGAGAAGTAGTGTCGAATCTTGTGGTGTCCTCATTATAGGGAATCACCTGATTTTTCTGCGTGAAGACTGCATGAACGGAACAGTCGCATTTAGGATACCGCTTAAAATGCAGTTGTTGTACAAAAAAGCGGCATAGTCTTCGTTATGTGATGAATGCGATACTGGAGAGGAGCGAAAAATGACCGAAGACTGTAAAAACAAACCTCTTTCAGAACGGGAAGTCCAAGGCAACAGGATGCGGGTGAAAATAAGATCGAAAGTCGAGCACGTCTTTAGTTTTGGATTGTATCGTTATAAACTAAACATGAACGGAAAAACAGATAATGGCTAAAATTTTTTTGACCGGGGTTACCGGTCTGGTAGGCAGTTCTTTCGTGACGGCACTCTTGAGGGAACGCAAGGATGTTGAATTTGTATGCATGGTACGGCCTGACTACAACGGCGGAGTTCTTTCCCGCGTGCAACAGACCCTTCGCGAGCAGTGTGAATTTGATGGCTGTCCTGAAGCCCTTGACCAGATAATGCTGCGAGTTTTTGCAGTTGGTGGAGATGTCACCAGCATGGTGCCAGAGGAGTTGGCAAAACGCCCTGAACTGGCCGGAGTGGATACCATCTTTCATTGTGCCGCCGACGTCAACTTAGGCAAGGATCCAGCCGGCAAGACCTTTCGCATCAATTACAACGGCACCATCAACATGCTGAAGTTGGCCAGAATTCTGAATATCAAGGCTTTCCATTATGTATCGACCGCTTACGTAGCCGGTAAGCTCGTTGGCCGCGCCATGGAAAACATTCCACAGGATTGCGGCTTCAACAACCCCTATGAGGAAAGCAAGTGCAAGGCAGAGATGCTGGTGCGCAACTCCGGCTTCCCCTTCACCATCTACCGACCGGCAATCATTACTGGTCGCCGCAGTGACGGGCGCATCCGTAAACCGCTGGCGTTTTATCGCATTCTCGAATTCCTCGCCAAAATGAAGAAGCACCACTGTCGCCAGATCCATCAGGATCCGGCCGATTGGGTGAACATGGGAATCCATTTTCGTGCCGCTCCTTCCGAGCATGTATACTTTGTGCCGATCGACTACGTACAGGAACTTATTACCGCGCTGTTTCAGGTGCCGGTATGCAACAAGACTTATCATGTGACTGGCGCCAGTCCGGTGACTACGCTTCAGATTGATCAGGCTATGTGCGATTTCCTCAGGATGGAAGGGGTGAGGGTTGATGCGGAAAACACCGATCCCAACATGGACGATAAACAGATGACCCGTTTCCTTGGCGATCTGTTTCCCTATTTCTCCAGTGACATTGAATTCGACCAGACCAATGTCATTGCCGCCCTCGGACCGAAAACACTCGATTGGCCTTACGGACTGCCTGGCCTCCAGCGCCTGATGCGCAGTTACTACGCCGATTTCTACCCGGACGTGGAATGTATGCAGAAACTGGTGGCCCGCTATGATGCCGAACACGGGTTGGAAAAATAGTATTATTGGCCTCCACGTCCATATCTATCTGGAGCGAGTGGTGGAAAAAGTGGCGGCGTTTGCTGGGACGCCGTCCTTCGGGTATCCGGCATGCTGAATGGTCTGCTGGCGCCAATGGGTGTCATCGAGATTACCCTTGCAGGCGGAGCCATTGTTGTGACCTAAATTAAAAGGCGATAAAAAGATCTGAATACCGAGCGGAAAATAAAATGCACAATCTGCAAAAGTTGTCTGGATTCATGGGTGGCTTGACCCCGTCTGCCACGTTGACCATCGCCACTATGGCAAAAGCGTTGAAACAGCAGGGTGAAGATGTGGTAAGCATGTCCGCTGGTGAACCCGACTTTGATACGCCGCAGATGATCAAACGGGCCTGTATCGATGCAATCAACCAAGGGAAAGTCTACTATACTCCCGCCAGCGGGCTGATGGAACTTAAGAACGAAATCGTCGAAAAATTTGCCAGAGATAACGGCATTGTCACCGATGCCGAGCGTATCGTGATCGCTCCCGGCGCCAAATTTTCGGTGTTCAGCGCGATTGCGTCTTTGTGTGGTCTTGGAGACGAGGTGATTATTCCCGCTCCGTACCGGCTTAGCTTTATGCCGACACATCTTCCACACCATTAGGTTGACGCGCATGGGCTCAGCGGGTGATTTTGATTTTCTTGAATTTCATGGACACTATATGGGGAATGATTCTCTTACCTCGCCTGCGCATTAAATTTTCCGGTGAACGTTCTGATGTCATGAAAAAATGTCTGTGTTTTGCGCCATAATCACAATGGAATTCGTTACAATAGCAAGAAACAACTTTGATTGCAGTGACTTTCCGTAAAAGCAATCGGATAGGGCATGACAGCCGGTTACCGTGTCCTCTACAGGTAAATTTCCCGTAGTCTTCCCGCGGCGGAATTCCTTCTTCCCACAGTCCTTTTCATAATATTCGCATTGTCTATCCGATCAACCGGGTTCCGACTTGAAGAAAACTGCCGATCTGATATACGATCAGGGTTACAAGATACGCCAGTCCGAACAGTCCTCCGGCTTCCGCGGCCGCCATCCTCCATGAGTTGAGTTCGCGTTTAATGATCGCCAGTGTCGCCAGACACGGAATGGAGAGCAAACAGAACAGCATGATGCAGAATCCCTGCAGCGGAGTGTAGTTTTCAACCAACTGTTTCCGGAGCGGAACGGATTCAGCATCAGCTTCCCCCGCGGAATAGAGAATTCCAAGCTGTGATACAAAAACTTCCTTTGCAGCCAGCGCACCGATACTTGCGGTGGTGAGCTTCCAGTCAAAACCGATGGGGCGGAACACGGGTTCAAGAAACTTTCCGATTCTGCCGGAAATAGTGTATTCCATCAATTCCGCCTGTTTTTCGTTTTCAAGAGCACTCGCCCTGTCATTGAGTTCCCGGGATGCCGTCATCACCATTTTTGGGGCATCGTTCAATTCGGATTTGGACAACGATTCAAGCTGTTCCCTGCTCAGTATTTTTTCTTTCCGAATGGTTTTCAATGATTCCGCGTCCAGTAGTTTTCCGTCTTCCAAAATTTTGATTTGTGCGTCGGACAAGGATTTGTCGGCTTTCAATTGTTCGATTTTCGCATCATAATCTTTGGAAAACTCGGTCTTTTCCGGAAAAGTGTTGGCGATAAAGAGCAGAATGGAGGTCGCCAGAATAATTGTTCCTGCCTTTTGCACATACATTTTTCCGCGATCCCACATATGAAGCAAGAGGCTCTTTAAGACAGGCATACGGTATGGCGGAAGTTCCATCAAATAGACTTCCCCGTCTCCTTTGAACAAAGTCGATTTCATGATCAGTGCCGCAATCAAAGCGATGACGACGCCAATCAGATAGATCAGAAACATCACAAAGGCTTGATACTTCTGTGCGAAAAATGCAGGTATGACAAGAGCGTAAATCGGCAGCCGCGCTCCGCAGCTCATCAGAGGCAATACCAGGATGGTGGTCTTACGGTCGCGTTCCGACTCGATGCAGCGGGTCGCCATGATCGCTGGTACAGAACAGCCGAAGCCAAGGATCAAAGGAACAAAACTGCGCCCCTGAAGTCCGAACCGGCGCATGACGCCATCCATGACAAACGCGGCACGCGACATGTACCCGGAATCTTCCAAAATCGCGATGGCAAAGAAAAGGAAGAGAATGTTCGGCAAAAACACCAGCACGCCGCCGACGCCGCCAATGATTCCGTTAATAACGAGAGAACGCATGAATGGCAGGGTTCCTTCGCCCCATACGCTTCCGATCCTGTTGCCGAGCCAGCCGAAGGCATCCTCGATGTATCCCGTGAACGGATCGGCACAAGTGAAGGTAAACCAGAATGTAAAATAAATAATCAGTAGAAACAGTGGAAGTCCAATGTACCTGTTGGTCATCACCATATCGATCTTGTCGGAAATTTCGCGGCGGTATTCGCGAGTCATGGAAATCGCATCACGGCAGGCTCCGGAAAGCATGGCGTAGCGACGGTCGGCCATGAAGGTTTCCGTTTCAATGGCGTGACTGGAGAGCAAATGCCGGATTTGGGCCTCGACCTCTTCATGCAGTGTTTTGAATTCAGGAATACGCATGACACAAGAATCGTGCTCCAGGAGCTTGATGGCAAAAAAACGGGCAGGGATATGATTGAATTTCTCAATTTGCAGACGGGTGATTTTTTCAGCGATGCTGTTTATAGCCTCGTCAATATCCGTTCCGTAGAAAAGCATCGGAACGCCGTGATCATCAAGCAAAGAGAGCGTCCTGGTCAGTTCTTCCAGCAGGGGGGCAACTCCTCCGGCCTTGCAACCGACCGTCTGAACGATGTGCGAACCGAAATAGGTTTCCAGTTTGGGAATATCGAACCGCACTCCTTTTTTTTTCGCATCGTCGGTCATATTGAAAACCAGCAGCATCGGAATATGCAATTCTGCCAGTTGGGTGGTCAGGTAGAGACTGCGCTGCGGAATCGTGGAATCCACCACATTGAGAATCAGATCGACACCTTTTTTCGTCAGCTCCTGAAAAACCACATCCTCTTCCGGCGAACTGGAGGAAAGGGAATAGACGCCCGGCAGGTCCACGAGCTCAATTTCCATGTCCTTGAATTTGAAAAACCCAGACTTGCTTTCCACGGTTACACCGGAATAGTTGCCGACATGCTGGCGAGCCCCGGTCAATTGATTGAAAATACAGGTTTTGCCGCAATTGGGATTTCCCGCCAATGCGACTGTAAAATGTTTTTTCATTTTCTTTCTTTCTTTAAATTACAATATTGGCCGCATCCGCAGGAAGACTCTTTCATCATATCCATGGTTATAATTCTCCTTATGAATCCTACAAATCTTTGTTTTTTAGAGAAGAACGCTTTTTTCTGCGGCCGCCAAGCAATATCGCCCCCATCCCGAATGCGATTACCACGCAGATGATCCATACCGCACTTTTTTTTCCGATGCTTTTGGACGGGACGGCAACTGTTTTCTCTTTCAATGTCTGCCCTGTCACTTTTTCTTTCGAAGAAGCGGAAACTGTGCGGATTTTTTGGATAGCTCCGCGATAGGCCGCTTGTTTTTGCGGAGTGGCGAGGTTTCTTGCGATCATGTCCCGCAGTTTTTCGTTGTTGCAAACATATCCGCTGCATCCGGCTCCGAAATTCTCCACCAGCTCGGCGTGGCGTTCGGAAAGCTGCCTGACCGTTTCCGGCGAGGCTTTCCAATATCCTTTTCTGATGGTTTCCAGCATGACGCCGGTCATCTCCTGTAGCGCATAAGGATTTTTCTTCTCAAAAAATTCTGGAATGCCCAGTTTCAGAGAGTCGTCAATATAAACGTTCTTGTAATCCTCCCACAAGTGATTGTCGATCATCCCGGGACGGGTGACCTCCCATCCGTAGGTGTTGCGGAATGCTTCGGCAAAGCGGCCGGCTGCTGTCGGTCCCTCTTCCAGCATCTCCTTGAGATATTTCGGGTTGAGCAGCGTGCTTCGCGCCTCAACCATGGCGGCTTCTCCGGCTTCCTGGATCCGGGCGCGTCCGGGGGTGCGCAGATCATTGAAAAAAGCCTCGGGATTTTTGCCTGTCACGGCTTTTGCAGCAAGGCTGATCCCGCCGGTGAATTCATAAACATGGTCCAGAGACAAGGGCCCCCAGGAATTCGACGAGCGAGACTGCAACACGGTGTCCGTATTGGACAACGCCGCCCGAAACACCCCGCCGACATGTTCGCCCCAATGGGAATCGGTGTACAATGCGCCCATATTATTCATATAGAGATCGGCGATCACTTTGGAATCGTCCCATCTGCCACCGGACTGGATCAGCCCGGTGACATTGGTGCCGAAATTCCCGTTGACGCCGCCGAAAATTCTCGTATCGGCAAACGATTTGGCTTCTTCTGCAGACATGCCGTTAGCGACCAATTCCCGTGCAATGGACAAACTGCCCTCACGCACATGATTCCCATAGGTTCCAGATGAATCCTCTGCCGCGAGCCTTACCGCCTTGTCGATCAGGCGCATCCGGCTGGTGGCCGCGCCGCGGAATTGTCCGGAAGTTTGCACAACCACGTCGATCCGGGGTCGTTGCAGTTTCTCCGATGGAATCAGCCGGACATCGGTTACCCGTCCCCGGGAATCCCAGACGGGTTCCACGCCGAGCAGGAAGAAGATTTCCCCGATATTTGTCCCCTGGGTTCGGATGAATTCGCCGCCCCAAAGGGTGAAGGCCACCTTTTTGGGATATTCCCCGGTGGTTTTCCGTTTTTCGGCGATCAGCGCTTCCCCCAACCGGCATCCGACATGGTAGCTTTCGCGGGTGGGGGTGCGTTCGGGATCAAGACCGTAGAGGTTGCGCCCGGTGGGAACCGTGTCAGGATTTCCGACCGGATCCCCGCCGGGAGACGGCGCAAGATAACCGCCCGAAAAGACATTTGCCATTGCCGCAAGTTCCAGCGTCGTGGAGCGAAGCAGATCCTGTTTGGCCTGGACCGCCAGATATTCTGGCGGCGGAAGAACTTTTTCCGGTTTCACCCGGCGTGAGACTTTCGCTCCGCGCATGGCCTCCATCATGGCCGGAGGAACATCGCGGCCGTCCGGCAGTTTGCCGGTCAGAACCATGTCTTTCATCTGCACATCGGTCGCACCCGTCCGGTGTCCTGCAGGAGACGCCGCAACCGCCGGAACCGATGGGGTTGCGGGATTGCGGAACGCCTGTTCGATACGCTTCTTCGCCGCGGTGATGTAGTTGCGGTCAAACCAGACCATATCCTCTTTCTTTTCGGGAGCTGCCTTGCCGGATTTCACATCCTCCTCAAACAGTTTGGCAGCTACCGAGTCGACCATCATCAGACGGGCGGTTTCATCCGCTTCGCCCTCGCTGTACGGACGGCCGATCACGTACAATCCGCGGGTTACCTTGCTGCTTCCAATCTCGTGGATATGGGCGTGAATGCGCCGGAAGTCCTCTTCGGTCAACTGCCCTTTTGCGAAAGCGCCGGAGAGTTTCATGTCCTTGTCGATCTTCAATTCCTTCACCAGCTGAATGCACGATTTTGCATATTCGCCTTTAAGCATCGCGTTGTCGGCAATTTCATAGTGATGCATTTTCTCATCCAGCCGTGCCAGTGTTCCGTAGGAGTCCGCGTTCATGAATGGTGCAGTCAAATGGCTGATCATTGTTGCATAGCTGCGCCGCTTCGCGATCAGCGCTTCCCCGATGTTGTTGATGACATACAAATAATAATGCGGCATTTCGCCGATCAGCACATCCGGCCAGTCATAGCTGGAGAGCGCGACCTGCTTGTATGGCGTGAATTCCATGCTTCCATGCGTTCCGAAGTGCAGCAGAGCGTCTGCTTCAAATCCGAAACGGCAGTAGAAATAGGTTGCCAGATAACGGTACGGTGGAATCTGTTTGACGCCGTGAACTACCGTGTTTTCATCGCCGCTGCCTGCGGCGCCTTGCGGCATCAGCAGGATGTTCCCGAATCGGAGCGCGCCCAATTCCAGAACCTCCGGGAAATTGCCATGTTTTTGAACCACTTCGGCGGCAAGATCATCCGGCATGGCGCGTTTCATCCAGCGTGCAAATTCGTTGCCGCTGATTTTGATCGGATGGGCATGTTTCAGAAATTCTTCCATTGCGCCCGGAGCGTAACTGCCGAAGACAGGGGCTTCCTCCTGGATTTTTTGATTCAATTCTTCCGGTGTCGCAGGCAGATCACCGGTATGAAATCCGGAGCTTTGCAGGTATTTCAAGGTGTTGAAGAGGGAGTGTCCGACTTCAAGACCGCCCGCAACCATGGCATTTTTTCCCGGTTCCTTGTAATAGACGATCGCGATTTTCTTTTCCCGGTTGGGTTTCTGTTTCAAGAGGACTGTCTTGCGGACAAGTTCGCTGAATTTCTCCAGACGATCGGGAATGATGCGATATTCCAGAAGTCCGCGTTTGTTGCGGAAAAGCGCGGAAAGGACAAAAGGAACTGCGGCGCCGTCCAATTCCGGCATGATGACGCTCTGGCTCAACATGCCGCCGGTCATGCCGCGCTGATCCCGCAGAAATTCTTCATAAGGCTGATTGACTTTGAGCGGGCAGAAGAGCGGAATATTGTTCTGTTTCAAAAACTGAACCGCTTCTTCCGGGGCGTCGTAGGAGAGCCGTCCGTGCGGCTGGTAGATGACGAGGGCGGGTTTCACTTCCTGCAACAGCTTCAGAAATTCTCCCATGCCGTGGGCGCCGACAACATTCAGTCCTTTCGATTCCAGCGTGGCGATCACTTTGCCGAGATCTCCGCCGCCGTTGCCGGAAAGCAGGCAGACGGTCGGAGTATTTTCCCGATAATGCCCGTTCGCTTTGTACCAATTCAAATATTCGGAATAGGATCGGAACACATTTTCTTCAGATATATGAAAAAAACCGGACCGGATCACCTCTTTGGCCGGTTCGACAGCAGGATTGCGAAACTTTTTCCCATCCACGTCCACCCGAATAAAATTCAGCATTCTCCGGAAATTTTCCTTGTTCAGATTGTTCAAATACTGCCGTAGTTTCACTGATTGAACCTCCGGAAGCGTGTTCAAGGCGGTTTCTTTGCGGGTAGACGACGTCACAAAGATCGGCTTGTCCAGTTCACGGAGAAGCATTTGCTGACGATCCGTAAAATTCAAGCCCATTCCGAAGAAAAGGATCATATCGAATCTTTTTAATTCCTTACCGCTTTTTTCGTTCCATTGCAATGGAATGACTTCGACGGAACCGGGAATCTCCTGATCCAGAAGGGGAGCGATCACGTATTCCGGGTAATTGACAAAAGCAATCCGGGTCGGCGACATCCAATGCTCATACGAAAACACTCCGAAAAGCAGGATCACAACGGATATCCCCACCGCGGTCGCAGTCTTCTTCATCTTATAAATAGACATTTATTTTCCCTCCTCCGGAACATAAATCACTTCCCCGGATTCCAGGCGGTAGGCAATGCCAACGCGTTTTCCCCTACCTGAACCAGTGGTTTTTTCCGATTTGTAACGGGTAACCTTATTCTCTTTTTTTACGATAATTTCCATATCCGGCCCTCCGGCGTTTTTAATGAATGTCGCATCTTTGGCGGTCAGGAATTCGGTCATGTGGCTCTGGATTGCAAAGGCAAACATCAGTGCTACCGCAAAAACCATTGCAACATCGAAGAGATTGATCAGACATTCCCTTGGATCCGGCCCGTTCCCTCCGCCGGATGGACGGAAGCGGTCATGAATCTTTTCCATTTGAGACCTCCTGTCTTTTCCGTTCCAGAAGATAAATGAGGTTGGAAATCTCGTCCGCAAACCAGTGCTTTTTCACCGAATAAACAAGCAGATCGACTCCTGCGATAAAACAGCCGACCACCGTGGTGGCAAAAGCAATTTGTATATTGTAGGCCATGGATGCAATATCCCCCGACGCCAGACCGGCTAATGCCGGTCCCATCGGAATCAATGTCCCCATCAAACCGAGCATGGGACTGACTTTGACCATGAAACTCAAATGTTCCAGTTCCCGGTCGTATTCGGCCCGCAGGTCGCTGATGAATTTTTCACTCTCCAGAACATCCCATCCGCTTTTCTCCATTTTCAAGACATGCATGGACAGAACACCCGGTTCCTTCATACCTGAAAAATCTCCGTTGTTGAACTGTTTCATCAGTTCACGCGCACGGGTCCTTTCACGAAGCATGGACAGTGCATACGACGCAAAGCCGCCCAGCGTGATCAGTGAACCGGTCAATCCGGCCAGAAGCAGGACAATAACCGGCAGTAAAAGCCCGTTCGATATCCAATTAAGAATTTGAGTGATGAATGTCATGAAATAATCTCCTGTATTTATATTTTCTGTAACAATTGCAGATCAATGCGGCAAACGCGGCCGGCAGCATCAGTCCGGCAAGAACCGGAAACCCTGTCATCCAATCCACCGTGTTTTCTCCGGAAGACTGAGATTCCTGTATTGCCGCGGCCGGCAGAAAAATTCCAAGCATGACAAATAGAAGTTCCCCCTGCAGTAGTTTTTCTGTCAAGATCTCCCGGTCCGGAAAAAACGCGCGTGCCGTTTCGCTGATCCCAAAACCGATGACCGGCAAAGAAACTGCCAGAACAAGGGAAATTGTTGTGAAATCCCAATCAAGCAAATAATTGAAGCCGACCAGTTTCAAATAGATGACTCCCACCGGCAGCAGCACGGACGGGAAAAATGCCATGATGTTCCATTTCGGAGGAGCTTGTCCGTCCTCTACGGATTGAAGCATCCTGGCACCGGCTATGCAGACCAGCAGTTCCTGTATGACCAGCAGTGCGCACCAGCTTCGCAAAGCATCCCCCCCGGTCATGTCTCGGGTCAGTCCCGCAAGACTGCTTTGCGCCAGCCGTTCCTGAAACAGCAAGGCCAATAAAAACAGCATCAAAGACGCCGCAACCGAATAGATTCTCGGCAGCAATGCCAGTTTTGCAAAGCTTATAACGCCCGCGGTAATCAGGATGACGGCAATAAAGAGTTCCATTGAAATTCTCCCTGTTTCAGACTTCCGCCACGGAAAGCAGATAGTAATGCTTCCCTTTCACACGGAAAGTAAAGCACAGTATCTTTTTACCGTCCCGGGTTTTTGCCTTCACCTCAAAACGTCCGGGATTTTTTTCATATGAATTCATTTCATAGTTCGACCATTGCAATTCAGCGGCATTCAGTTTCAACACTTCCAGACTGACCTCAACCGGATCAATCCCTTCCATCTCCTTGCAAACGCGCCGATCCTGGGCAGACATTTCGAACACACGTTCCAAAGCACCGTATTGCCCATTCCGGCAGGAACTCATGACAACACTCATTAAATGGCTCAAGTCCTGATGCCGGGCCGTCGCCACCGCGCAGGGTTTCAGCTGATACTTCCGCACGGCATTGGGCGACGGCAGGAAAGCATACCCAAAAACAGAAACCGCGATCAACACGAGTATAATTGCACTTTTCATTTTCATAGGAATTCCTCTCAGTCTTGCGAATAACTCGATTCGGGATTGTAGAAACGCTCGTCATCGGAGTTCTCTCCCAATCCTCCCACATTGTAATGAACATACAAACCGCCGGATCCGATGTATCCAGGAGCTTCGGAACTTGCATGTCCGTCGGCCCATGCGACATTGGCCCGTCCGCCGTGCCGGAAAGCCGTGCTCTGCTGGTTGACGGAATATCCCCACAAATTGGAGCTTTCGTCCAGCTTGTTCATCCCGCCCATCTGATCGGCAAAACTTACCATGACCGACGTTTTGATTTTGCCGGGTTTGCACATCGGATAACTGGTGCCGCTGAACCAGCCGTGGATCTTCAGGTTGATGCCGATCCCGCTTCCGGGCGCGGCGGAAGCGGTGGCTCCATTGGCGGCAAGCAAAGCCAAAACCACCTGGTCCGGGCAGAAAAACACATTGTTGGAAGCTTCATTCCCAAATGAGACTCCTTCTTTAGCCTTTTTCAGATATGGCGTCAGAAAACCTTCCTTTGTATAATCATTTACATAGGTCGACTCCTTAAGACGTTTCCCCGACCAGATCGACATCGGATTGGGAGCCCCCTGCACACCGGGAGCCATTGCCTCCGCTCCAGGACAAAAATAGCCGTAGTCATTTTGATACAGCGAATCCGCAGTTCCGATCTGTTTCATCTGGTTCAGACATGAAACACTTCTGGCTTTCAGCCGAGCCTTGTTCAGCGATGGAAATAGCATCCCCGCCAGTATCGCGATGACCGATATGACGATAAGAAGTTCAATGAGCGTGAATCCATGCATCGACGCCCTCAAACGAAGAAGTTCTCCCATGCCGCTGTAATATATTTTTCCCGATTCGCTGTAGTTATTGTAATAAATCATTTTCTCTTGACTCCTTGTTTTGCAAATGTGAAATCCCCTTGTTTTATTAGTTTCAACTAAGTCTATCGCCAAAAAAAATATCTTCCTTTATTTCTGCTTTAGTTTATCCATCTGCCATACTCCTCCTTATCTTTACTTTCAAAATCCATGCAATGGTTAAAAATATCGCACATGTTTTTCTTTATCAGTTGAACCTGCATCGCGGAAAACTTGAAAGGCGAGAGTCCGGTAAACGACTTCGCAAAAAAAGACAGACGCTCAGCGTATATGATCTTTTTCATTTTGTAGCAATGCTGAACCCGCGGCAGTTTACCGGGGTTCACGCCGCTTCTGACCGCCGCCGTATTCAACAGTAGAAAACGGAGCAGTCCTTTCCGATGCGCTTCACAAATTTGAGGGCTCATAGATGTTCCCCATTTCAAAATTAGTTTTGCCTACCTTGTTTTCCCTAAAAAAACATGCTTTCAAGACTTTTATCGTTATGGAAGTATGTCGCATTTCATTCAACGCCGTTCAATATAGCAGTCTTTTTTTATTTGTCAATTAGCCAAGACTAACTTTTTTGAATTTTTTTCCTATTGGTCCGGAGAAATACAAACATCAATGCAATCCGGGGCTGACTGCTGCCGGGAAATTTGTAAGTTGGGACAACTTTCTTGCGGAGAGTGTATTGTTTTTGTGGCAACGGTTCTCCATACAAAACCGTTTGGAAAACAGTAAAATACAGGTCAACAGGCTTGCGGATAACAGGTTGAAAACCAGACATCGCTTGAAGGTTGAAAAAATGTTAACACGCTATATGTATTATTATAATTATTGTATCGGCAATTAATTAACTTGCATATCTGACCGTCTCGGCATGGAAAAGTTGGATGACACGTTCCGAATTCCGGGTTACGCTTTCCATATGTTTTTTGGCATGCTCTTCGATCTTTCCTTTTGCTCTGCCCAAAGGCTTATTGTTCAAGTTCGCTTTCAAATCCCGATTGAGATATTCATCCGGGTTCAGATCCGGACTGTAACTCTGCAGGTAGAACAGTTTTATGAACGCGGCCTGTTCGACCAGAAAATCATTCAGCGCCTTGCTGTGGTGTACCCGCAGGTTGTCTAAAATCAGGAAAACTTTCCGTTCATTGCTCCGAATGATACGCTCCATGAACTCAATCAGTTTCTGCGCCGAC
>Ga0209373_10001132_pt1 | contig 33907 bp, 25 predicted proteins | sample Higcelweek5metaG_FD_187173 | JGI IMG/M metagenome (GOLD analysis project Ga0209373, IMG submission 187173) | Freshwater pond sediment microbial communities from the University of Edinburgh, under environmental carbon perturbations - High... | ecosystem: Environmental > Aquatic > Freshwater >... | reverse complement strand
CGAGTTGGCGAAACATCCTAACCTTATTTATAATAACCGACTGGGAGGTGGCATTGACGGTGACCTTGAAACACCCGAACAATACATTCCTGCAACCGGAATACCGGGTAAAAACTGGGAATCGTGTATGACCATGAACGATACCTGGGGCTTCAAAAAGAACGATCACAACTGGAAAAGTTCAGAAATACTGGTTCGTAACCTTATCGATATTGCATCAAAAGGTGGAAACTACCTGTTAAATGTTGGACCTACTCAAATGGGAAATATTCCCGATCCATCCATTGAACGGTTGAAAGAGGTTGGTACATGGATGAAAACAAATGGAGAAGCCATTTATGGTACTACAGCAAGCCCGTTTAAAAAACTTGATTGGGGTAGATGCACCGTTAAAGAAGAAGGAAATAAAAACCTGCTTTACCTTCATATTTTCGATTTTCCTGAAAATGGGATCCTTTGGGTTCCCGGATTAGCCAGTATTGTTACAAAGGCCTATGCCTTGAAAAATAAAAAGAATAAACTTCAACTCGAAAGAGAAGGGAATAACCTGAAAATAAATATTTCGTCTGTTGAAAAAGACCAATTTGCTACAGTAATCGTATTGGAAACCAACGATGAAATTGTGGTGTACGACGGCCCTGAAATCAAAGCCGATTACTCAATATTTATCGATAAAGCAACTTTTACCATTACAACCAATATTCCCGATGCGGTGATTCGTTACACCACCGACGGATCCGTTCCAACCAATGAATCGACTATCGCAGAAGAAATAAACTCGGTTACCTCTTCGACATCTTTTGTATCGAAAGCCACTTGCTTTTTAGATGGGAAAGCCATTAGCGGATTGGTTGAAAAAAACTTTACCAAAGAAGAACCTATAGCTGCTGTTGAAGTTAAGAATCCTAAAACAGGATTGCAATTCAGCTATTACGAAGGGAAATGGAGCTTGTTGCCCGATTTTTCAACTTCGAAACCAATGGCAAAAGGAGTAGTTGAAAAGGTTGATCTGACCATGAAAAAGCACAACGAAAATTATGGAGTTGTTTTCACAGGTTACATTCAAATTAATGAAACCGGGGTTTACCAGTTTTCACTCTCATCTGACGATGGATCAAAATTAAGTATCTCCGGAAAAACCCTTATCAACGACGGGCTTCACGCCATGGAGGCAAAAACAATTGATGTTGCCTTAGCTCAAGGCTTGCACCCTGTTGAAATTCAATTTTTTCAGGCCAGTGGTGGTGAAGGCTTGAAGCTGGAATTGAAAGCTGCTGGAAAGGGGCAAACGGAGATCGATAAATCGCTAATTTTTAATTAAAAGAACATGACTAACACCTTTAAAATAGCACTTTTTGTAAGTGTAGTGGCCTGTTTAAGCAGCTGCCAGAATAAAAAAGAGATCACCAATTATGAACCAACCTTTGAATCGTTAGAAAAGGCAAACCCTGCTCCCGAATGGTTTAAAGATGCCAAGTTCGGGATCTACTTTCACTGGGGTGTCTATTCTGTACCCGCTTGGGGTAACGAATGGTACCCACGCAATATGTACGTTAAGGGTTCACCCGAAAACAAACATCAAATCGAAACTTTTGGTGAATTGGATCAATTCCCTTACGACAAATTCATCACTGGAACTACCGATAAGCAAGGCAATGTGTATCAATTTGCGCCAACTTTGAAAGCAGAAGGCGGAAACTTCGATCCTGCTGAATGGGCGCAACTGTTTGCCGATGCAGGTGCCAAATTTGCCGGCCCTGTTGCCGAGCATCACGATGGTTTTTCGATGTGGGCAAGCAAAGTGAACCCTTGGAATGCCAAAGAGATGGGGCCAAAACTCGATTTGGTAAAAGTGCTTACCGACGAAATCCGTGCAAGGAACATGAAGATCATCCTTTCGATGCACCACGCCTACAACATTACCGGTTTTTACGACGCTGTTCCAAAAACCGAAGATCCAAAGTTTCAAATGCTATACGGTCAGCTGGGAAAAGAAAAAAATGAAGCACTGTGGCTCGAAAAACACAAGGAGATCATTGACGGTTATCAGCCCGATATTATCTGGCAAGATTTTAACCTGAATGCTATTTCGAAACCTGTTCTTTTGCAATTTTTGGCTTATTACTACAATCAGGCCAACAGTTGGAACAAAGAGGTGGTGGCCACTTACAAAGATGGTTTGAACACCAAATGTGCCGTACTCGATTTCGAACGTGGTGGTCCAACTAATTTGACCGAAAATTATTGGCTTACCGACGATGCCATCAGTTCATCAAGCTGGTGTTACACCGAAGGCATAGGCTACTACTCAAAAAAACAAATACTGCACGGCTTTTTCGATCGCGTGAGCAAGAACGGTAATTTACTTTTGAATATCTCTCCTAAGGCCGATGGGACCATTCCGCAAGAACAGAAGGATGTTTTGTTAGCCATGGGCGATTGGTTGAAAAAATATGGAGAAGCCATTTACAGCACTCGTGCCTGGGAGAAATTTGGCGAAGGCCCCACCAAAATGGGAGCTGCCCATGGCGTATTTGAGACCCCAAAAGAAGGAACTGCAAATGATGTACGTTACACCCGTTCGAAAGACAACAAAACACTGTACGCCATTCTTCTTGGATGGGAACAAGGGCAAAAAGAGGTGAAGCTTACTTCATTGTCATCGGAAAGGATCGACCTAAAAACATTGACGAAGGTGGAACTGCTCAATGGTGCGGCTGGAAAATACCTTCCGTTGACCTTTAGCCAAGATGCTTCTGGGTTAACCGTTTCGTTGCCCGGAAAATCGTTCGACGAGCTGGCTTATGCACTGAAATTAACGTTTAGTGGAACGATTCCCGAACTGAACAAATATGTTGAGGTCAATTGTGAACCAAACTATTACCTTGCCCCCGAAGGGAAAGGCAACTTGGTTTTAGGTGCTTCAACTACCTTGTCGAAGGAACGTAAAAATCCGGCACAGCAATGGAAATTGGAAAAGGTCGAGAATGGGATTTACAAAATAATGAACCGTGAAAACCCAGAAATGGTCTTGGCAACTGACGGAACTGGTCTACAAGTGATAGCTTATAGCGGAAGTGACAATCAACAATGGAAAATCGAAGAGAGTTTCAATGGTTTGTTGAAAATTACCAATAAGCAATACGCCGATTTGTTATTGAATGTTGAAGGAGAAGTGGTGGATGGTGCAAAAGTTGGAACGATCAAAAAGAGTGAGAAAACTCCTTTCGGATGGGCATTGCTCGAAGTGTGTGAAGCGGAACAAACCGCTTTCAAACCACATACCATTCCTGGAATCGTCGAAGTAGAAGATTTTGACAACGGTTGCCCTGGCGATACGTACTACGATAAAGATGAAAACAATGCGGGCGGACACTACCGAAAAGAGGTGGGTATCGATATTGAAGTGTGTGCAGCGGGTGGTTACAATACCGGCTGGGCTTCATCGGGCGAATGGACAGCCTATACTGTTGAAGTAAAGAAAACAGGAACTTACAAGCTATCCATCTATGTTGCCACTACATCCGATTCAGGTAAACTGCATGTCGAAGTTGATGGAAAAGACATCACAGGATCGATAGCAGTTCCAAATACCGGGGGATACCAAAATTGGGAACCTGTTTCACAAACCGTTCAACTCACCGCAGGAAAACATCTGCTTAAACTTGTCCTCGATGAAGCCAACTCAGGATTGAACCTAGATAAAATGAAGTTTGAAGTCGAATAAAAAATTATAAAATGAGAAGGTTAACTACATTTCTATTACTGGTATTGGGGCTTTCTGCTTGGGCACAACAACCAACGTTTGACGATGTGTATCATTACATCGAAAACACCAATGTCTTCGAGCTAAATCAGGTTGAAGGTCATACAGTGTGTATTCCTGCAAAATCAATCAATGAAGCATTGGCTTTTCAAAAGATGAATGCTGCAAATGTGCTTTCGTTGAACGGCACTTGGAAATTCAATTTTGCCAATACGCCCGAAGAAACGCCGAAAGATTTCTTTGTTTCGAACTTCAATGATAAAACTTGGAGCAACATTTCGGTGCCATCCAATTGGGAAATGCAGGGCTTTGGCGATCCCATGTTCCGCAATGTATCGCAACCTTTTCATGCCAATCCGCCTTTTGTTCCGCGTGAATACAACCCAACCGGGGCTTACCGCAAAATGTTTGAACTTCCATCGAACTGGAAAGGTCAAAAGGTTTTTTTGCGGATGGAAAAAACAGCTTCTGCCTCGTTTGTCTGGATCAATGGACAAGAAGTGGGTTACAACGAAGGAGCTCAGGAACCTGCCGAATACGATGTTACCCGTTTTTTGAAACCTGGGAAAAATAGTCTGGCCGTAAAAGTGTTGAAGTATTCCGATGGTGTTTATCTCGAAGATCAGGATTACTGGCGCTTGGCAGGCATCTTCGACGATGTTTGGTTGTACACCACACCCGATGTTCATTTGTTCGACTGGTATGCCACCACCGATTTAAATGAAACCTATACCAACGCCCAATTGAATCTTCAACTGGTGGTGAAGAACTACGCAAAAACAGTGAAGAGCAATTATACCGTTAAAGCTACCTTGTTCAATGCCAGTAATCAGTTGGTGCAAAGTTTCTCTTCGGAGAAAATTCAGTTGGAGGCAGAAAATCTGCAACAGATCAAGCTTTCTGCTGAGGTGAAAAATCCATTGAAATGGACAGCTGAAACACCCAATTTGTATCATTTGACCATGGAACTGATCAATGGCGAAGGAAAAACGGAAGAGGTTATTGCAGGTCGTATCGGTTTTAAAGAGACCGAAATCCGTCATCAGGTATTTTATCTCAACGGAAAACCAATAAAACTGAACGCCATTAACAGCCACATGCAACACCCCGATTTGGGCCATGCCATGAATGAAGAAACCATTCGAAAGGATTTCGAAATACTGAAACAATTCAACATCAACTGTGTGCGCACGTCGCACTATCCGCCAGTTGCTCGTTACCTTGAACTGGCCGACGAATATGGCTTGTACATTATTGATGAAACGGGCGACGAATGTCATGCAACCGAATACCTAAGTTACAATTCCGCTTGGGAACAAATGTACCGCGAACGGGTTCGCAAAATGGTCCTTCGCGACAGGAACCACGCGTCGATTCTTTTCTGGAGTGCAGGAAACGAAAGTGGAGAAGGAGACAACATTTGCAAGGTTATTGACGAAGGTCGCAAATACGATACCACCCGCTATTGGATGTACGGTGGAAATGCCTTTTCTCATCATTGCGAAGAGATTATTGGCCCACGTTACCCTACGCCTTTTGAACTGAAAACACAGGTGGGCATGGTTCCCGAAAGTGTAGATCCTCGCCCGTCGTTTATGGACGAATACCTTTCGGTGGCCGGAAATGCTGGTGGCGGACTCGATGAATATTGGGACGTGATTTATGAATATCCACGAATTATGGGCGGTGCGATATGGGATTTTGTAAGTCCCGGCTTACGCGAACCTATTCGCAAATTGAACGATTCTTCTCCAAACCAAATCATGGCGCACATTATGGGCCGTGGTAAATTGGTTGTTGGGCACGAAGGAAAAGGAATCGATTTGAACGGACACGACCAATGGATTGAAGTATATCAGGATAAAAAGTTAGAGATCACAGGCAACGAACTCACCCTTTCGCTTCGCATTTTTCCCCGCGCATTAATGAGCAAAGGGGGAACCATTCTCACCAAAGGGAACTTCCAATTTGGTTTACAACAAGTGGGTGCCGACTCCATTGATTTTTATGTGTACACATCTAAAAAAGTAACACTTAGAGCAGCATTGCCTAAAAACTGGGAGCAAAACTGGCATCATGTTTCGGCAATTTACAATGGCAAAACCCTAGCAATAACTATAGATGATAAAAAAGTAGCCGAAAAACCGGTCACCGGAAATATGAAGAATTTTCCTTTCCCTGTGAATGTTGGTCGTAATTCTGAGACACATGGACAAGAAACTTCTGGGTACTTATGCGATGCCATCATCGATCAGGTGGCTGTTTTTTCAAAGGCAATCAATATGGATGAGCTAAAAGCAGCATCGCCCGAATTAAAAAACCAAGCAGCTTTGTGGCTCGACTTTGAGCAAGAGGAAAAACAAGGCGAATTCTTCAGTTATGGAATTGGTGCAAGAACTTACGGAAGTATTTGGCCAAACCGTGTTCCGGAACCCGAAATGTGGCAAATGAAGAAATCGGCGCAGCCCATTTCTGTTAATTGGAGTAATGCCAAAAAGCTGGAAGTTGAAGTACTGAACCGAATGTTTTTCAGCAACACCAATGTTTACGATGCCCAGTGGAACTTGGAAGAAAACGGAATATCCATTGCATCGGGCAAACTGGAAATGAACATTGAACCTCAATCCAGCAAAACAGTAATCCTCCCCATTCAGCAACCAACCTTGAAACCCGGAGCAAGGTATTTGGTAACGGTTAGTTTTCATCTGAAAAACGATACCCAATGGGCGAAGAAGGGATTCGAACTCGCATGGGACCAACTGGAAATGCCTTGGAATGTAACAGCAATTATGGAAGTTGAGAAAGCCGGAGAACTGAAAATTTCAGATGATAACCAGTTACTGGTCATTTCAGGGAAAGATTTCACTTATACCTTCAATAAAACCGACGGTAAATTGAAGTCGATGAATTACATGGGCAAAGAATTGCTGAAAAAAGGTCCGCAACTGAATGTTTGGCGCGCACCTCAAGCCAACGAAATGGACGACTGGACTACTTATTCTGTAAATGTTTTTCCAAAGACGGAGGGATATGGCAACTGGATTTCCACAAGTTGGTATGCCCTTGGTCTCGATCAACTAAAAAACACACTTGCTTATTTTAATTATAAAAAAGAGCATGGACAGGTAACTGTTCGTGTTCTTGAAACGGTGCTGTTTGGCAAGGTTTCCGATGCTGGTTTCGAAACAGAAATGGTCTACATCGTTTCTTCCGATGGTCAAATTTCATTGCAACACACCGTAAATCCACAGGGGAAAATGCCTGTTTGGTTGCCACGCATGGGAACAGAATGGTTGTTGAATCAGGAGTTGAAACAAGTTAACTGGTTGGGGCGCGGCCCTCAGGAGAATTATCCAGACCGAAAAACAGGGTATCGCATTGGACAATTCAAATCAACTGTTGAGGAAATGTTCGTACCCTATTTGTTGCCCGAAGACAATGGATTGCGTACCGATAATTCGTGGGTGAAAATGGTGGGTGAAGATGGTATTGGGTTGGAATTCTCCGCTTCGCAGCCTTTCAATTTTAACTGCTACAACTACACCACCGAAAACCTTTCTAAAGCAAAATACACCTATCAACTGGAAAAGTCGGATGCGATCACCTTCAATTTCGATTATCAAACAACGGGTGTGGGTTGCACGGCGCGTTCTGTGTTTAACCGTTATCAAACCATTCCGCAATACACCCAGTTCACCACCATTATTAAACCTTTTGGTACAACTAAATGAAGAAATCAGTTTTAACCGGAATCAACCAAATCGAAATCATCGAGGCATCAATTCCTGAAATCAGGAACGACAACGATGTGCTTATTCGTATGGCCGTGGTGGGTGTTTGTGGTTCCGATATTCATTATTACAAAACCGGACGCATTGGTAGTCAGGTGGTGCAATACCCTTTTACGGTAGGGCACGAAGGTGCAGGTATTGTTGAAGCAGTGGGGAAAGCAGTTACTTTGGTAAAACCCGGCGATCGCATCGCGGTTGAACCATCGGTGGCTTGTGGTCATTGTGATCAATGTAAAGCAGGCCGTCCGCATACTTGCCGCAACAACCTTTTCCTCGGATGCCCCGGCCAAATTGAAGGCAACCTTGCTGAATTTATTGTGATGCCCGAAAGCCAGTGCATTCTGCTCGAAAATCATCAGTCCATCGATGATGGCGCAACTTCTGAACCACTGGCGATTGGTCTTTATGCCCTGAAACAAGCCCATCTCGAAGGCCATGAAACCATTGGGATCATTGGTTTTGGCCCCATAGGTATGAGTGTTTTTCAAATGGCACAAGCTCATGGCGTCAAAAAAATCTACGTTTCAGAAAAAATCGATGAACGTGGTGCAATAGCATCAAAACTGGGGGCAACATGGGTCGGGAATCCACAGAAAAAGAACATTGTGGAAGCAGTTTCAACCCTTGAACCGCTTTTACTAGATGTGGTATTTGAATGCTGCGGACAACAAGATGCCCTCGATACTGCCGTTGAAATTTTAAAACCAGGTGGAAAATTAGTTGTGATTGGCATCCCTGAATTTGACAGGTGTAGCTTTTCAGCCGATAAAGTTCGCCGTAAGGAAATTACCATCATCAACATTCGCCGTCAAAACCATTGTACCGAAGCTACACTGGAAATGTTGTCCGAAGGAAAAATTGAAGGGAATGCCATGGTAACGCACCGTTTTCCTTTTAGCAAAGTGAACGAAGCTTTCGATTTGGTGGCCAACTACAAAGACGGTGTAATGAAAGCAATGATCGATTTTTGAAAAAAGAGAAATAAGATTATAGACAAAAGACATTAGATAAAGATGAAAACAATTAATCCAGAAAATGTGCCCCATAAAACCCTTTCAAATGAGGCGAAAGTCCCTGTAATAGGGCTGGGAACGTTTGGGTCGGACAATTATTCGAACGATGAAATTGCCCATGCCGTAAAATATGCCATCCAAATTGGGTACCGTCACATCGACTGTGCTTCGGTGTATGGCAACGAGAAAGAGATAGGCCAAGTGTTGGCTGAACTTATCGGAAACGGAGAAGTAAGACGCGAAGAGTTGTGGATCACCTCTAAGGTTTGGAACAATATGCACGCCGAGGGCGATGTCATCAAATCGTGCAAACAATCGTTGGCCGATTTGCAGCTCGACTACCTCGACCTTTACTTAGTGCATTGGCCATTCCCCAACTACCATGCGCCTGGCTGCGACGGCGATGCCCGTAACCCCGATTCGAAACCCTACATCCACGAGAATTTTATGGTGGCATGGCGACAAATGGAACAATTGGTAGAAATGGGACTAGTACGGAACATTGGTACTTCGAATGTTACCATCTCAAAAATGGAGCTGATTTTGAGAGATGCCAAAATCAAACCGGTATTGAACGAAATGGAGATCCACCCTCATTTTCAGCAGCCCGAATTGTATAACTACATGGTGGCAAATCAGGTTCAGCCCATTGGTTATTCGCCCATTGGTTCGCCTAAACGTCCCGAGCGCGACCGTACCCCCGAAGATACCGTGGACATTGAAGACCGGGTTATTGTTAAGGCAGCTGAGCGTTTGAATGTGCATCCAGCATTGGTGTGCATTAAATGGGCCGTTCAGCGTGGACAAGTAACCATTCCGTTCTCGGTAAATCCAAGCAAGGTTTTCAGCAACCTCGAAGCAGTAACAAAAGATCCGTTAACGGCCGAAGAAATGGAAGCCATCTCGAAAATAGACAAGAACAACCGCCTGATCAAAGGCCAAGTGTTCCTTTGGGAAGGTGCAAAAGGCTGGGAAGATTTGTGGGATTAAGGCCGACCCCCCGGCCCCCTAAAGGGGGGGACAGTAACCCCTAAATCCCCTAAAGGGGACTTTTAGTGACTACCCAATTGGGGAAAATTGTTCTTTAAAATAGCCACAACGGGGCGTTACGCATCAGCATAGGGCAACGCCCTATGAATTAAAAAATACAAATAAATTAACAAGCCCCAACGGGGCGAAAGCAATAAACAAAAATGAGCAACAATAACAATCAATCAGAAATGCAAAAGTCCCCTTTAGGGGATTTAGGGGTTAATAATAAAAATAACGCAGTAATCCAAGCCCCCTCTTTAGGGGGCGGGGGGGGTGTAATGCCCGCCGCCTTCTTGCCCGGCAATAGCACCGTGGTAATGAAAGATGTTGAAATTCCAACACCAGGACATGGTCAGGTATTGGTAAGAACAAAGTCGTCGACCATTTGCGGGAGCGACATACGCGCCATTTATCGCGAACATTTGGGCAAAGGCCCTGAGGCTTACCAAAATAAAATTGCAGGACACGAACCTTGTGGTCAAATTGTAGAATGCGGCCCGGGGATGAAACGCTTTAAGAAAGGCGACCGTGTGGTACTTTACCATATCTCGGGTTGCGGTGTTTGCAACGATTGCCGCCGAGGCTACATGATTTCGTGCAGCAGTCCGTTACGTGCAGCGTATGGTTGGCAGCGCGATGGCGGTATGGCTCCCTACATTGTGGCCGATGAAAAAGATTGTGTATTACTCCCCGATGAATTGACCTACACCGACGGAGCACAAGTGGCCTGTGGTTTTGGAACCGTTTACGAAGGATTGGAAAAAATTGGCATTTGCGGAAACGATCAGGTTTTGGTGGTAGGTTTAGGTCCTGTTGGATTGGCTGCTTTGATGTTGGCAAAAGCCATGGGTGCATCGAAATTGGTAGGCGTTGACACCGTTCAGGAACGATGCGACATCGCAAAGAGTCTTGGATTGGCCGATGCTGTTTATGTTTCAGGACCTGAAACACTGGCACAGGTAAAAGCTGAAAGTTATGGTGGCAAAGGTTTCGAACGCACTGTTGATTGTTCAGGTCATACACTTGGCCGTCAGTTGGCCATTCGTGCTACACGCCAGTGGGGAAAAATGGTGATGATAGGCGAGGGGGGAACTGTGGAATTCAATCCTAGTCCCGATATTATTCACGATCAGATTTCCATTCACGGATCGTGGGTGACCAACATTTGGCGCATGGAAGAACTGGTTGAACGGTTGGTTCGCTGGGGGATCCACCCTGAAGACATGGTAACACACCGCTTTACTCTAGATCAGGCCGACAAAGCATATGAACTGATGAACGAAGGCAAATGTGGCAAAGTGGCGGTAGTTTTCGACGAAGAAGTGAAATAGTTTTCGCAGACTCGTTTTCTAGTTCAACATTTAGGTAGTTTATTCCCTGATCGATAATGTTAATTTTCAATGTAGATAAAAAAAAAGAGACTGCTTTTTGCGCAATCTCTTTTTTTTGTGTTCGAAAACCCTATTGTTTTAAAAATTTTATCGATTTCGTCGTCTCAGTTCCATTCGCACTGAGGTAGTAAAAACCTCGAGGCAAACCCTGAAGCTGAATTCCATTTCGGGTATCAACATTTTCAAAATTGATCATCTCTTTTCCGTTAACATCGGTAATGTTGATTGAAAGATTTTGTTCTTTACTCTTAAAATATAAATTGTCGATAACCGGGTTTGGATAAATTTCAAAATCATTTTGGTTAATCATGTCAGCTGATGTTGTTGCATTCTTTATTTCTATTGTTGAAAAGCCTTGAGCCAGTTCACTATTAGCCTCATCAAAAGCCTTAATCGTTACAATAATTTTTCCTCCTTTACGATTTTTATTTGGTACAACCTTAATTTTGAATTGATTATCGTTGTTGCTGGGGATGATTTCTGTTTTGGTGATATATTGGTTGTTGTTGACGGATGTTGAATATTTTAGTTTTTTGTTTCCTGGATTATTAACAATAACATCGATGTAAATTGAATCATTGTTAGCAACTTCACTATTTTCAATTGGCTCAAAGGAAAAATCAGGGTTGCTGTTGAGGTAATAAATGCAATTGATCATCTCATTAGAAAAACCATTGAATATGGAGTGTCCAACATTTGGAACAATTACCAGGTTAACATTCGCCTTATGGGCTTTTAAACTGTCGTATACTGCAATCAGTGATGCATAATTTGGATCGTCGGAACCCACCGAAATAACAATTGGTATTTTACAATCGAAATTATAGGTTTTAGGATTTGATGTGGTAATCCATGCGTCCCAGGGAAAAATACCTTTAAATGGATAAAAATTATTCAATCCATGGCGAGTTATGTATTCACCGTTACACGACATGCCTGTCAAATAAACCTTTGTTTCATCAATTGGGAAAAAGCTTTTTGATGAATCTATGGCTGTAACCAACATGTGTTCCTCACTCTCGGGGATTACAACTGATTTATTGTCGGGACATACAATAATCATTTTTAAGCTATCGCATAATCCTGAAAGAGCAGTTCTATATTGTACGGCAGTTCCACCACAGTAATGCATCGCAACAATTAATGGGTATTCTTTTGTTTCATCAAAGTCATTTGGCACACAGTAGTTAAGTTTGTAGGTGATCCCGTTTTCAATCATTGTTTTGTCGATATTAACAGACGCTTTTGCCTGCATACAACAGAATGATACAAGTAAAATAGAGATTAGAAATTTTGTTTTCATGGCTAAAAATGTTTAAAATGAAATTAATTAGTGTTTAATTACTATAATCAATAATAAGTTTGAGTTTTTTACTGATAATCTGAAGACAACCATTTTTGTTTTTACCCTTATCTACGTTTTCATCTGAGTTCAATTCATTCGGGATTAATGTTGCCAAGTTTCTGATCCGAATACATTAGGTCGATAAACAGTTGTGTTTTGACGACTAATTTTTGTGCTCCATTTTAAATCCTATTTTTGTACAAAACTTGTTGACGGATACCGATTCTTTTCTGTTTCCGAAACATTGAAAAACAAATCAGTCAGTTATGAACACTTTTGGACAATTCGATCTGTCAAAACAGTTGCAAAATGCCATTGCCGATTTAGGCTTCGACAAACCAACTCCCATTCAAATAGAGGCTTTTCCTGTTATTCTCTCAGGAAAGGACATGGTTGGGATTGCACAAACTGGCACTGGGAAAACGTTAGCTTACATGCTCCCGATACTTCAAAACCTGAAATTCTCGAAACAAATTAGTCCCCGAATTTTGGTTTTGGTCCCAACCAGGGAACTGGTTATACAAATGGTTGAGATGATCGAAAGTTATTCGAAATACCAAAGTATACGAGTTCTTGGTGTTTATGGAGGAACAAGCATCAACACACAAAAGCTTGCCATTGCTCAAGGTGCCGATATTTTGGTGGCAACTCCCGGCCGGCTTTACGATTTGACATTGGATGGTGCGCTTCAACTTAAATCGGTGAGTAAATTGGTAATCGACGAGGTTGACGTTATGCTTGACCTTGGGTTTCGGTACCAGTTAACCAATATTTTTGAACTGCTGCCCACTCGTCGCCAAAACATCATGTTCTCGGCAACCATGACCGACGAAGTAGATGTTCTGATTGATGATTTTTTTATTGTTCCTGTTCGAATTTCGATGGCTGTGAGTGGTACACCGCTAAACAACATCATTCAGCAATGTTATCAGGTTGAAAATTTTTATACCAAAATAAACCTGTTGAAATACCTTTTGGCCGATCGAAATGAATTTGCTAAAGTGCTTGTGTTTGTCGACAGCAAGAAAAGCGCCGACTGGTTATTCGAAGCACTTGAACCTGATTTTGGTACCGAAACAGGGATTATTCATTCAAATAAATCGCAAAATTACAGAATCCGTGCTGTTGAGGAGTTTGACGAAGGGAAAAACCGGATTTTGGTTGCTACCGATGTGATGGCTCGCGGATTGGATTTGGATAAAATTACCCATGTCATCAATTTTGATACACCCCGTTTCCCTGAAAACTACATGCACCGCATTGGCCGTACGGGAAGGGCAGAGCAACGTGGTCATTCCATTCTTTTTTATACCCAGAAAGAAAAGGAGTGGAAAACAGCCATTGAAAATCTGATGGATTATCAGATTCCTGAAATCGAGTTTCCGATTGAGGTTGATATTTCAAATGAGTTAACAACCGATGAGCGCCCAAGGGTGATTAATAAGTATGGAGCTCAAAAGCGAACCGAAAAGGAAGAGGATGCTTCTTTTCACCAGAAGAAATTAAAGAACACGAAGACCAATCAAGGTGGTTCGTACCTTCGAAAAATGAAAGTTTATAAAACGGCTAAAACCCGGGGCGACAAAATATCAAATCTTAAAAAGAAGAAACGATAATAGTTCTAGTTCCTTTTCTACTTCAGGTTTGATTCAAAATAGTTAAGTATTTTGGTGTAAAGGTGCAACCTTGTATTTCCTCCGCTAATGTTGTGGTTGCGGTTGGTGTACAGTTGCATGTCGAATTGAATTCCTGCTTGTACCAACGCGTCAGCAAATTCGTAAGTGTTTTGTGTGTGAACATTGTCGTCGGCAGTGCCGTGAATCAGCAGAAACTTTCCCGTAATTCCTTTTGGATTGCTTATTGGTGAATTATCGTCGTAGCCGTCAGGGTTTTGCTGTGGGGTGCGCATGTAGCGTTCTGTGTACACAGTATCGTAGAAGCGCCAGTTGGTTACAGGTGCTACAGCTATTCCTGCTTTAAAAACATTGCCTCCTTTTTCCATGCAAAGAGAACTCATAAATCCACCGTAGCTCCAACCCCAAATGCCAATGTTGTTTCCATCAACAAAAGAGAGTGTTCCAAGGTGTTTTGCGGCTTCAATCAGGTCGTCGCTTTCAAGTTTTCCAAGTTGCATGTATGTGCACTTGCGGAATTCTTCACCCCGGGCTGCAGTGCCTCGTGGGTCAATACAAGCAACAACAAATCCTTGTTCTGCCAAATAGTAGTGCCAGTCAATACTCCAGCTGTCGGTCACTTCTTGTGAATTTGGACCGCTGTATTGTGTCATCACCACCGGATATTTTTTCGATACATCGAAGTTTGATGGTTTAAGTAGGTACCCGTTCAAATCAACACCCTCGCTTGTCTTGAATGAAAAGAATTCGTGGTTGGGCAGTATGTATTGATTTAGTTTTTTGTTCAGTACTTGGTTGTCTTCCAGTACTCGTAGTACTTTACCTGTTTTTTCGTTTACAGTAACTGTTAACGGCGTTTTTTCCGAAGAATATTCGTTGATAAAATATTTATAACCTGAGCTGAAGATGGCAGCGTTTGTTCCTGCTTTTTCCGAAAGGTTAAGATCTTTTTTGCCGTCGAGCGACAAGCTGTACACTTCGCGTTGCAGTGGCGAAACTTTTGCCGCCTGGTAATAGAAAATCTTTTTTTCCTGATCGTAGCCATAAAAATTGGTTACATCGAAATTGCCCGTTGTGAGCTGTTTTACAAAGAAACCTGTATTCTTGTACATGTACAGGTGCGACCAACCGTCACGCTCGCTAACAATCACAAAGTTGGTGCTGTCTGAGAGGAACGTAAAGCGGTCGAAAAAAGTCTCATCGATGTATCGTTTGTTCTTTTCAATAAGCAGTGGGCGAGTGTCGCCTGAATTTGGATTGGCATAAAGAATTGTTAGTTCGTTTTGAAAACGGTTAAGCCGAAAGATTGTCAGATCCATTCCACTGGGTGACCATTTGATGCGGGGAATATATATGTCGTTTTCCTCCCCTGTTTTCATTTTAATGGTCGTCTTGGTCTTCACATCGTAAACATGTACCGACACTTCTGAATTTTTCTCACCAGCCTTTGGATATTTAAATGTGGTTTCGTCTGGGTATAAGCTGTTTCCTGGTTTTTCTGAAGAAATACCTTTATATAAAGGCATGGTGTACTCCTTAACTTCTTTTTCGTTAAACTTCACAAAAGCTAATGTTTTGCTGTCGGGCGACCACTCAAAAGCCTTGTTATAACTGAACTCTTCTTCGTAAACCCAGTCGGGTATACCGTTGATTATTTCGTTCTTTTTTCCATCGAATGTAACTTGTTGCTCAGTGCCAAACTTTATTGATTTAATAAAAATATTGTTGTCGCGCACAAAAGCTACACGTTCACCATTTGGCGAAAACGTTGCTACCTGCTGAGGTCCATATTCCGATACTTTATAAAACTGTTCTGTATAGTTGTCCCAAACGTAATAATCGGCGGTATATGAGTGACGGTAATTTTTGTTTACATTCGTTTCGAGTAAGATCCGTTGTTCATCGTTGCTAAAAGTATAGGCCGAAATGGTTTTGATGGGGCAATCGGCTATCTTGTCTAAATCGAGCAGAACAGCAACCTCTTCGCCGGTTTTGTAGTTGTACTTAGCAATTTTGGTGTCACCTTTTAACGATGAAAAATGAAGTCCGTCGTTCATCGAATTGATTCCTTCAACACGTTGTTGGCTGAACGTTTTTTTCACAACAAAATCATCAAGAGTTAGCTGTTTTTTCTCTTGCGCAATAGCACTAACAACAACGAAAGAAATCAAGAATGATAGAAATATACGGTTCATCGGTATTCCAATTTAATATGAGCCCGAAAAATAGTATTTTTTAGCTTTAGATTTTGATGAGGTCATTTGAAATCTTCAAATTCGGCATCATCATCGGCCATTGATTTTTTTGCTGTTAAGGTGCAAGAACGAAAGAGTATAAAAACGAAACGAAATAATCTTGCTCATAAGTCTATTATATTACAGCAAACTTCAGAAGAAGAATTTATTTCAGAAAAAAAACTTCCTTCACGCAACCTTGTTTTATTATTGAGCATCTCAAAGCTGAAATACCATTAAAACACCTATTATGAGAAATTTTTTACTTTTCACACTGCTCTTTTCTGGTTTGGCACTTAGTGCTCAAAATACAATCACAGACACGAGTAAATGTTCCGCTTTTTTTGAGTATGAAATTGACAGAGAGTTTTATACGTTATTGCCTTCAACAGCAATAAATTTCTTCGATCGTTCTGAAGGCGAGGTTAGTGAGTGGCTTTGGGATTTTGGCGATGGGAATACCAGTGACTTGAAAAGTCCAATGTTCGTTTTCAATTATCCGGTTTTTCCCGATGGAGCCTTGGTGAAAATTAATCCTTATCGAGTAGTTACATTAACCATAAAAACTACCGACGGTTGTTCAAGTTCGTATTCCGATTCGATCAATATTTACGATGATATTTATTCTGAACCAACTTGTCGTTCAGCTTTTAAATATCAACAAACTGGTTATGATTCAATAGGAGGAACTGCTTCATTCAAATTGAATGATTATTCCGAAGGGGAATCACTTCGTTATTTTTGGAAATTCGATAATGGAAAAACCTCTACTGAAGCAGAACCCGAAGTTACATTCGACTTAAGTAAGGCCGAACGAAAAGTCTGCTTAACCGTTACAGGCGCTAATGGTTGTGAGGATACTTTTTGTGATCCGTTATATGTTTTAAAACCCGAAGGAGGAGGTTCATCCGAACCAAGCGACACTGGCATAAATTGTTTTGTTGCTTATAGTTATGTAGTAAATTATAATGTTCAGACTTATGCCCCTTCGTTGTCTCTCAGTTTTTACAGCAAAATAGACGACGAGGTAGTTAAATATCTTTGGGATTTTGGCGATGGAACTACAAGTAATGAACCGAATCCGATGCATAATTTCAGTTATCCCACGGTTGAAGACAGTATCTTAGGTGATCCCAACCCATTCCGTACCGTTTGCTTAACGGTTACCTCCGCTTCTGGTTGTGAAAGCAGCTATTGCGAAACCATTGATATCTATATGGATACTGTTCCTTATGATAAAGGGTGTAATTTTTGGTTCAACTATTTTACTCCAGAGGATGCAGTATCTATTCCAGAAGTAGTTGTATACAAATTTGTTGCATCTTCTGAGAAGGAAATTGTGAAGTGGGATTGGGTTTTTGGCGATGGAAGCTCTAGCAGCGAAGCTGAACCGATAAAAAAATTCGATATTTTCACAGAAAAGCAGGACGTTTGTTTGACGATTACCACTGCCGACAGTTGCAGTAGCTCTTGGTGCGAAACTGTTTATTTAAATCAAACATGGATTGATACTTCTTATTACGAAGAACCTGTTTGCAATTACAAATTCAAATTTACGTCTAGTTATCCCGAAACAGCTTCGGCATGTATTGGAAAGGCTACTGCACAAGTTGTACTGAACGATTCGGTAGTTAAGCCCGATTATATCTATTGGTCTACTGGTGTAGAATCGGCTGAGGTCACAAATCTTTGTCCAACCGAAACTTACACTGTAACAGCACTGGTTGAGAATAGTTGCAAATTTTCAAGTTCGTTCATTTTTAATTCTGATGGAACAATTAATGAAGTTCCAATCAACTGGTGGATTATCGATTGGGGTGAGAATTCATACATCGAATATGATTTGTCGGACAGCAGTTACACCGCAGAATGGGTAATGTGCGATGGTTCTGTGTTTTATGGTGATAGTATTCCTTTAGATCAGTTCAATTGCGAATCGTCAAAAACCAATCTTGTGTTAAGAGATGCTGCTGGGAATGTGGTTTATTCCGATAATGTTGAAATCAAAACTTCTACATCAGTTGATAATCAGGCAAATAAAGAGCAGTTAAGATTATATCCAAATCCAGTTGGTAATGTGTTGAACTTGAGTTATTCAGGGAAGTTGGGAGCTGATTTTTCAGTTGAAATTGCCGATGTTAATGGGAGAGTTGTTTTAAAACAAGAAATTAAGCATTGGCAAAATGGGCAATCTGCTCAAATAGAAGTTACATCGTTACAAAAAGGTTTATTTCTTGCTAAAGTTATAAAGGATAATAAGGTTGTAGCTGTTGAACGATTTGTAAAATAAAAGTTGATTTAGTATAAGTCGAATCCCATAGATTGTTTTCTATGGGATTTTTTATGATATTCAATTAGCGTATTTGCAATGTTTATTCATAAGATATATAATAACAGGTTGTTATGTTGTTAAGCTATTTTCAGTTGTCTTCAGCGGTGGTATAAAAAAGATTAACACGGTTTTTCATTGTATTGAAAGGGTTTTGAATTTTTTTTATCATTTTTACAGCAAAATTAGATTACAGCTAAAATGTGTTTAAATGCCTTACATACTGGCGATTAATAATTTAATTTATTTGTTTGTAACCAATTAAAATAATAAATTCACATATGAAACGATTTTTTTTATTCATCATTGTTGTGTTTTGTTCGGTTGCCTTGTTTGCACAACAGCAGCAACAACCAGTAAATGCAGCCCCTGTTGCACCTGTTGATTCAACTTTAAAAGCAAAAATTGTGTTTGAAACATTAACACACGATTTTGGTGTTATAAATCAAGCCGGCGATGGATCATGTGCATTTAAGTTTAAAAATGAAGGGAAAGTTCCTTTGGTTTTAGCAAATGTTCAAGCTTCGTGCGGTTGTACTACTCCATCGTGGACAAAGGAACCTGTGTTACCTGGTGAATCGGGTGAAATTAAAGTAAAATATGATACAAACAGGATAGGAGCGTTTTCTAAAACAATAACTGTTAATTCAAATTCAGTTAATTCACCGGTAGTCTTAAAAATTATGGGAGAAGTTAAAGCTGCTGCTCCTGCGCCCAATTAGTAGTTACAATCCTTAAATTTATAAAGATGGATCAATCTTATTGTTGAATACAAAATAAGATTGATCTTTTTTTTGTTTCACTCTCTTCTTGTTTTTTAATTTCCTTCGAAACGAGTTAGAAAAAATAGTTAAAAATTTTTTAAGATGTTGCATATCAGTAATTAATCGTCTTAATAAACCAAAAAAAAGCTTTTTCCTCATTTTTAAAGAATTATAGTTAAAAGCCTTGAATTTTTTCTGGATTAATTATCTTTGCACCCTGTTTAAAAAAAACGGTTTAAAAATGATCAATATAACCTTACCCGATGGTAGTATAAAGCAATTTGAAAACCCTGTTAGTGGTTACGAAATTGCTGAAGCAATCAGTCCTCGTTTAGCGAAGGAGGTTCTTTCTATTTCGGTTAATAATGAAGTTTGGGATTTGTCTCGTGTAATCTCGTTCGATGCATCAATAAATTTGCACAAATGGGACGATAAAGAAGGCAAACATGCGTTTTGGCATTCGTCGGCACATGTTTTGGCCGAAACACTTGAAGCTATTTATCCTGGAACACAATTTGGAATTGGACCAACCATTGAAAATGGATTTTATTACGATATAGACCTTCCTGAAGGACAGGTTATTACTGAAAAAGACTTGGAAGTGATCGAGAAGAAAATGCTCGAACTTGCTCGTTTGAAGAATGATATTGTACGTGAAGACGTTTCAAAACAAGCGGCCATTGAGTTGTTCTCTAAAAAAGGAGATCAATATAAATTAGAACTCCTCAACGATTTAGAAGATGGCACCATTACTCTTTATCATCAGGGTAATTTTACCGATTTGTGCCGCGGACCTCACCTTCCAAATACCGAACCCATAAAAGCAATTAAGTTGCTTAATGTGGCCGGAGCTTATTGGAGAGGTAACGAAAAAAATAAAATGCTCACCCGTATTTACGGTATTTCTTTTCCAAAAGCAAAGCTGCTTGAGGAATACCTTATTTTGCTTGAAGAAGCAAAAAAGCGTGACCACCGTAAAATTGGCAAAGAGATGGATTTATTCCACTTTTCGCCCGAAGTAGGCATGGGGTTGCCGCTTTGGTTGCCTAAGGGAACAACACTTCGCGATAATCTGGAAGCTTTCCTTCGTAAAGTTCAAAAGAAATATGGATACCAACAGGTAATTACCCCACATATTGGCGATGTGAAATTGTATAAAACATCAGGTCACTATGAAAAATACGGTAAAGATTCGTTTCAGGTAATTACAACTCCGCAGGAAGGCGAAGAGTATATGTTAAAACCAATGAACTGTCCTCACCATTGCGAAATTTTCAAAGCAAGGCCACGTTCATACAAAGATTTACCAATTCGTTTTGCCGAGTTTGGAACAGTATACCGTTATGAGATGAGTGGTGAATTGCATGGTTTAACCAGGGTGAGAGGATTTACCCAGGATGATGCCCACCTTTTCTGTACTCCCGATCAGGTAAAAGAGGAGTTTATCAAGGTAATCGATATCATTTTTATCATATTTAAAGCTTTAGATTTTAAAGACTTTACTGCGCAAATTTCGTTACGAGATCCAAACAATAAACAAAAATACATTGGATCTGATGAGAATTGGGATAAAGCTGAACGGGCAATTATTGAAGCCGCTGCAGAAAAAGGATTGAAAACAGTGACCGAAACAGGTGAAGCTGCGTTCTATGGTCCAAAGCTCGATTTTATGATCAGGGATGCTGTAGGCCGAAGCTGGCAGCTTGGAACTATTCAGGTTGACTATAACTTGCCCGAACGTTTCAATTTGGAATATACCGGTGCTGATAATCAAAAACACCGTCCAGTAATGATTCACCGTGCTCCGTTTGGATCAATGGAGCGTTTTGTTGCCGTATTAATTGAGCATACAGCCGGTAAATTCCCGTTATGGTTAACACCTGAACAAGTGGTAGTTTTACCGATCAGTGAAAAATTTAACGATTACGCAGTAAAAGTTTCAAATATTTTAAATATTTCCGATATTCGCACCGTTTTGGATGACCGTAACGAAAAGATTGGTAGGAAGATTCGAGATAATGAATTAAAAAGAATACCTTACTTGCTTATCGTTGGGGAAAAAGAAGCTGAAGACGGTACCGTTTCAGTTCGTCAACAAGGACAAGGAGACAAAGGAATAATGACAATTGATGAGTTTTCAAAATTCATCAAAAATGAAGTAGAAGAACAATTGAATTCTATAAATCAATAACTTGAGTATTAACTAACGTTAGGAGGATACAGCAATAGCACCACGACCACAATTGGAAAACAAAGACGAAAGTAAATTTCGTATTAATCAGCAAATTCGAGTTCGCGAGGTTCGACTCGTTGGCGATAATATCGAGAATCCCGGTGTTTTTCCTATCTTACAAGCCATTAAAATGGCCGATGATTTGGAACTTGACTTGGTTGAGATTTCACCAAAGGCTGACCCACCGGTTTGTAAAATAGTCGATTATCAAAAGTTCCTTTATCAGCAAAAGAGAAAGCAAAAGGAAATTAAAGCAAATGCAGTAAAAGTAGTTGTAAAGGAAATTCGATTCGGTCCTAATACCGATGAGCACGATTTTTTATTTAAACTACGTCATGCTGAACGTTTTTTACAAGAAGGTTCCAAAGTGAAAGCTTTTGTATTTTTTAAAGGTCGTTCGATTTTGTTTAAGGAACAAGGCGAAATTTTGCTGTTAAAACTTGCTCAAAGTTTAGAAGAAATTGGAGTATTAGATCAGATGCCCAAGTTAGAGGGCAAACGAATGACGATATTTATTTCACCTAAGAAGAAGAAATAATTAGGTAATACATTTTTAAAAAGTAGGATAATGCCGAAAATGAAGACGAATGCCGGAGCGAAAAAACGTTTTACGCTCACAGGTACCGGTAAAATCAAAAGAAAACACGCTTTTAAAAGTCATATTTTGACTAAAAAAAGCACAAAGCGCAAACGCAATCTTACTCACATTGGTTTAGTTTCGAAAGAAGACACAACCAACGTAAAGAAATTGCTTGCAATGAAGTAGTTCTTTTTGATTTTTAAATTAAAATTAGTAGTTAACCGGAGTGAATTAGCCGTTTTAAAAAAGTCTCTGAAAAGTGAAGAGCGCTAACCACTCGAAAATGTAAAATTATGCCAAGAAGTGTAAATAACGTTGCATCGCGGGCCAGAAGGAAAAAACTTCTGAAACTAACCCGTGGTAATTTTCTCGGAAGAGCAAACGTTTGGACGGTAGCAAAAAACACCTATGAAAAAGGGTTACAATATGCTTACCGTGACCGTAAGAAAAAGAAGGGTTTATACAGAGCGTTGTGGATTCAACGTATTAATGCTGCTGTACGTCCTGAAGGTTTGAACTATTCAACATTCATCAACTTATTGAAAGTTAAGAATATTGAAATCAACCGTAAAGTTTTAGCCGATTTAGCAATGAATCATCCTGAAGCTTTCAAAGCTATTGTTGATAAAGTTAAATAGCATATACTTAGGTGAAATATACAGGCCTGCTAATTTTTTAGCAGGCTTTTTTTATCTTCGGAAGGTATTAGCGACCTGAATAATGGAAAACTTTTCCCTTCTGCTTAAAGTCGTTTCCGATTCTTATTTTCAGAAATGGGATTCTGAATTAATCATTTACCGAACTCAACGTTTGGGCGGTGGTTGTATCAGCAATGCATTTCAACTTGCTACCAATAAGGGTTTTCTTTTTCTGAAATGGAACAGTTCAGGTGCTGCAACTCTTTTTGTAACTGAAGCCGAATCTTTGCTCGAGTTAAAAGCTACAAACAATCAATACATTCAATTTCCCGAACCTTTACTTTGGCGTGAGATCGATGAAAACCCTGGATTTCTTTTAACCACTTATCTTGAGCAGGGCAGTTGCGGTAACGACGACGAAAAGCTGGCACTTGGCCTGGCTCAGCTGCACCGGAATTCGTCTGTAAATTTTGGTTTCAAAACCGGCAACTATTGTGGGGCAACACTTCAGAACAATGCCTTCAAAACTGATTGGACAACTTTCTACATCGAAAACAGAATACAGTTCATTGTGGGGCTTATTCGTGAAAAACGGGACTGGTCAGCTGTCGATGATGTTTTAACCGATCAATTCTTAAAACGTTTGCCCGGGCTTCTTTGTCATTCAGTTAAACCTTCGTTGATCCATGGTGATTTATGGTTGGGCAATTGCATGTTTTGTAAAAAAGCTCCGGCTCTTATTGATCCTTGCGTGAGCTATTCCGACAGGGAAATGGAATGGGCAATGATGCTTTTATTTGGCGGTTTTTCGAACAACGTTTTTGAAGTTTATCAGGCCGAATATCCGTTTGAACACGGGTGGAAGGAGCGTTTGCCGGTTTATCAACTGTATCCTATTTTGAATCACTATTATCTCTTTGGCGGATATTATAAAGAACAGGCTTTAGCGATTATGAAACAATATCGTTAATTTAGCTTCTCGCTTTTTTACAATAATTTGTAACCACTTTTATGTCGCAACTCACTATATTCAAGGCATCGGCAGGTTCTGGTAAAACATTCAGGCTTGTGGTTGAATACCTTAAATTGATTATTAAAAACCCCAATAATTACCGGTTTATATTGGCGGTTACGTTTACAAACAAGGCAACTTCTGAAATGAAGGAGCGAATAGTCCGCGACCTGAACAAACTCGCAACCGAAAGCGATGCTGGATTAATTCAATTGATTTCAGAAGAAACCGACCTCCCCATGTTGAAGGTTGTTGAGAATGCAAAGCTGTCATTGGCTTATATTCTTCACGATTACGACCGGTTTTCGGTAAGTACAATCGATAGTTTTTTTCAGAAAGTATTGCGTTCGTTTGCCCGTGAATCGGGTTTATACGGTATGTATGAAGTGGAACTAGATCAGGATGCCGTTTTAGATGAGGCCTGCGAACGACTGTTGATGAGTGTCGATACTGATACTGAATTGAGGCAGTGGTTAACCGAGATGCTCGAAAATCAACTTGAAGAGGGGAAAAGCTGGCAAATTCACGACAAGATTATGGAGCTTGGGAAAGAACTTCAAAAAGAGTCTTTTCAACAATTTATGGCACTTCGGCTCACACTTGCTGAAGAGAGGGAACGTCTGAAACAGTTGAGAAGTGAGTTGATAAAGCGAAAAAAGTGGTTTGAAAACAGCTTGCAGGAACATGGCAAAGCCGGACTAGAACTGATGGCATTACATAATTTGACCTTTCAGGATTTTAAAGGTGGTTCGCGTTCATTTACCAACTACTTCAACTATTGGGCCGCATGTAGGACCGATAAACTTGAACCCACCAAAACATTGCTCGAAGCGATCGATAATGACGATAATTGGGCTCTTTTGAAGAGTGCCAAACGTGCTGATATTCTTGCTTGTGTGTCTGGCGGGCTTAATCAGAAGCTGAAGGATATTCTCCGTTTCCTGAATGAAAATTCAGCCGATTACCTTACCGCTTGTGAGTTGTCGAAATACATTTATGCACTTGGTGTGCTTTCTACTTTGGCTGTAAAAGTACGCGAAACAGGGCAGGAGCGGAATACGCTGATGTTGGGCGAGGCCGACTTGCTGCTGAAGGGTATTATCGGGAACAATGATGCTCCTTTTTTGTACGAAAAAGCGGGCACTTTTTATCGAAATTTCATGATCGATGAGTTTCAGGATACATCGGTTATTCAGTGGGAAAACTTTCGTCCGTTAATTGTTAATTCGCTGGCCGAGCACAACCGGAATCTGGTTGTAGGCGATGTAAAACAATCGATTTACCGTTGGCGAAACAGCAATTGGCAATTGCTGAACAAAGAGATTAAAAAGGATTTATCGATATTCGGTGTTGACGATGTAACGCTCGAAGCCAATTGGCGAAGTGCTGAAAATGTTGTGAAGTTCAATAATTTCTTTTTCGAGAAAGCGAGAACCATCCTTCAAACCGATTTTAATGCCGATTTGGAAAGCAGCAACATCGATAAAAGTTTAAGTGAAGAATACAGGGTTACCATTGAGAGTGTGTTTGCCGATGTTGTTCAAAAACCCAAGAGTAAAATTGCTGATGGGTTGGTTCAATGCCATTTTATCGACGATTCTGAAAAGGGTGTTTACGAACAGCAAACGCTTGAACGATTGATTGCTTCAATTGAAGAAGTTCAGGAAAAAGGCTTTAAGGCTGGTGAAATTGCTATTCTGGTTAAGAAAAACAAACAGGGTAAAATGATTGCCGAGGCGATCATCAACCATAAAAATACGAAAGGGAATTCGAAGTATTGCTACGAAGTTATTTCCGACGATTCGTTATACATCCAGAGTTCGGCCGCAGTGCGCTTTCTGGTTGGGTTGCTCAGTTACATTACTTCGCCATTCGATCACATTGTAAAAGCGGCAGTTGTTTATGAATATTCAACCGTTTTATTGCCGCATATTCTCGAAAGAGGTTTTCAACCCCGAAAAATTGTCAAGGCTGGTCAGCAATCGTTAATGTTTGATTGTGAATCGGATCATTCAGGGCAGTTCCTATCCGATAAGATCATTGCAGAGTACTTCCCTTTTTTCAACGACGAGAATAAGAATGCTATTCCTCAAACGTGGATCAATCAGCCGTTGATAGATCTGGTGAATGAATTGGAAGTTCGGTACATGTTGCATGTGCTGCCCGGTGAACAGGCAAATATTCAATCGTTTAAAGATGTGGTTGCCGATTTTTCCATTCGCGAAGGTGGTAACATTCATAAGTTTTTAGAGTGGTGGGGACAGTTTGGGAACAAAGTAAAACTTCAGTCGGCAGGGAAACAAAATGCAATTCGGATCATGACCATACACAAGTCGAAGGGACTCGAATTCCCCATTGTGATGGTGCCTTTTTGCGATTGGTCGCTGGTTCCCGATGCCAAACGAACCAATATTTTGTGGTGCGAAACGGCCGGTACTCCTTATGACCAGTTTCCTGTTTTGCCAGTCAATTTTTCAAAGAACCTGCGGAAAACGCTTTTTGCAAATCAATATTTTACCGAGTTGTTGCTTTCGTATATCGACAACATTAATGTGTTGTATGTTGCTCTAACACGCGCTGTTAATGGACTGTATGTGTTTACTAAAATCCCTGTGAACGATGAATCGAAAGAGATGGGAAACCTGATTAAGCGGGTTGTCGGTTCCGATGGAGGGAAGATGTTCAGTAATAACGATGATCGGTTTGTAGAATTTGGACAACTGAACGATCAGGTTAATCCCGAGAATTTAGTTGGATCAGAAATCAATTTATCGTCGAAAATGAACATTACTGAAAACATAGGGAAAGCACTTCGGTTGAAAAGAAACTACGAAGGATTTTTCGACGAACAGAAGAACCCGCGAGAGCTGAGCATCAACATTGGAAAGCAAATGCACGAAATCCTTTCGTTGATCGATACCAAAAACGATTTGCCCCGGGCCCTCGATAGGCTTACCGGTGAAGGGAAGCTTGAACAAGAGAAGAGGTCGGAAATTGAGCGGTCTATTCAACAGTTGTTTAGCAATGCGCAGGTTGCTGACTGGTTTAATGGAACCTATCGGGTGTTGAACGAAACAACCGTAATTTCGCCCAATGAGGGTTTTTTGCGTCCCGATAGGGTAATGGTTGCCGAAGGGGTTGCGATTGTTGTCGATTATAAAGTGACCTCTGAAATTGAATCGAAACACAATTTTCAGGTTCGGGGTTACATGAAAAAAATGCAGCAAATGGGTTTCGAAAAGGTCGAAGGGTGGGTATGGTACCTAAAGTCTGATCAGCTTGTTTCTGTAAAAAATTGAAAATCTAATTAGCTTGAACGATGGAAACAAATTATGGTTGCACCGATTGTGGCTGGGAAGGGCCAGAATCTGAGCTTGATTTCGATAACGTTGAATCGTGCTTTGGCGACGATTCAATTGAGATATGCCCCAATTGTGGCTGCATGAACGTTAAGGTGCTATCTGCTCCTGCCACCGATAAGGAATAAAAGAACATTATTTTAGTTGTTGATTAATTGCTTGTTGTAGTTGTTTCTGTAACAACTTTGACTTTGGTCGAATTGTTGTTGTAAAACATAACTTCAACAAAATAGAATATTTTAGCAAGAATTAATTTGTTAAATTAATTCTTTTCATTTATTTTGGAACCATAAAATTAATTATTGGTAAGCATTACTAACCCCCCATTGTAAACGCTAACTTCTTATTGCCGGTTCAGGTGCTTCCAATACAGCGGGTAAAACAGGGTATAAAAATTATAAGGGCAACCCTTGCTCATTCGTGATGCAATTAAACGCATCACACTTAATCTTGTCGATCGGGATACAGCTATAAGTTGAGGATAATTGATTGTTGTCGTCAACAGTGTTTTAAACCTCAGTTGATGAGTGGTTTATTAGAGTTATAATAACATATTGTTTTATCAATAATGAAACGAACAAACGGAATTACGATGAAAGTATTTTTATACTTCGTAGTGTTTATGGGATTGTATCATTTAGCGAATGCTCAGGAAATGTATCCAGTGTGGACAAAAACCATTGGTGGTTTTGAATGGGATATGGCCAATGCCACATGTGTTTCTCCATCAGGTATTATTTATGCCGTTGGAACCTATGAGTCGTCGATCGATGTTGAAGATCGTCACTTTGAATCAAAAGGATTTGCCGATATATTTGTTGCAAAATACGATTTTGCAGGCAACCTTGTAGGGGCATTTTCGATTGGGGGGACTGGTTACGATTTTGCCAAGTTTGCTTATTCAGGGAAATCTTTTTTAGTATTGGCAGGTTATAACGGTACTTTTGCTGCCGGAAACAAGAAAATTAACTCCAAAGGACTCGTAAATAATATACTGTGTTGGTTCGACGATAATGATTCTTTGATCAATAACAATGTAATTAGTAGTAGCGAAGAACTGTCAATAACGTCGATGAACACAAATACCGATGGCTCGGTATATCTAATCGGCTCGTATAAAGGTTCATTACAAATTGATGGGAAAGTATACCCTGTAGCCAATAACAAAACCCCTCTTTTTATACTCTTTACTCAAGATGGGAAAACGCATTCCCTAATACCAACCGTTGGGCTTGCCGACAAGCAGATAAACGATTGCTCGCTTCAAAGCAATGATGGCATGTTGATTACTGGAATAACTACCGGAGCAGGCTATGAGGACCCGAATGATCCTTTTATCATTCTCCAATCGCTTTATATGGCCACCATGAATTCAAGAGGAGTGGTTTCAGATGTAAAAGAGTTGGTAAAAGGGGTAGAGCTTCAACCGGTATCGATTGTTAAAGCAAAAGGATGTACATGGATTGCCGCAAGGTTCAAATATTATTGCATTGATGGAAGTAGAAGACTAAATGCCAGAGGAATATCTGATATTTTGCTTGTAAAAATCCCAGAAAATAACGATAAGATTCAGCTCTGGACAATAGGTGGCTTTGGTGATGACATCCCGCTGTCGCTCAAAACATCGGGAGACCAAGTGATTCTTACTGGATCATTCAGCGATACACTTTGGTTTTCGCAAAATGAATACTTAGTAGCGGGGCTAATGGGTAGCGATGTCTTTATTGCTGTATTTGAAGACACAGAAATACCTGTGAAGACCTTTTCGATGGGCGGCTTGCATAATGATTTTCCCTGCGCTTTGGCAACTTCTGAAGCAGGGGTATATGTGGTAGGGCAGTATCGTGATACCGTCGATGTGGCAAATGAAGAATTCATTACCAAAGGGAGTTACGATGTATTTATTTCACGGTTCGAAAACTGTGGGGCAAAATACCCCATCGAGATTTCTGCTGTTAAAATCTTTGATGAAAACAAGAACCTGAAATATAGGCTCAGTATTGGCGACGGTTACACCAACTGCGTTTGGAGCGAAGGATTGGGGTATTCTACCACTGTTACAATCGACAGTTTAAAAACCTATTGGGTTGAAGCAACAAGCTATTTTGGGTGTGAAAGCCGAGGAGAAATTGATCTTTTGAAGTTTTTTAATGATACGACATCTGTTGGTGCAATATTGTCAGATGCAGGAATCAAATTTGCACTCTATCCAACTGTTACAGATGAGAGGATTTATTGGGTTCCGGGAAGCAAATTCCCCGAAAGTGGTGCAACATTGAAAGTTTTTGATTTAAGGGGAAGAACAATGCTCACAAAGGAATACCCGTTGCAGCTTTTGCCACAAGCAGTCCAGTCTTTAGATTTAGGATGTCTTAAATCAGGTCAATACTTTGTTAATCTTTCAGGTAAAGGGTACAATGAGAGTGTCAATATCATTGTGAAATAGTTATCCTTTCACCTTCTCGTTACGCAAACTAAACGAGGGGGAGTGCGGGAAAAGCCTCCATTGATTTAGGACGGATTGCTACTTATAACTTAATTGGTAATAAAATAAATGGCATGAAACTAACTAGCAAACTAACTAAAAGTCTCATGCAATTTACGACAGATGTTCATGATAAAATCACGAACACTATTACATATTATATTTTTGATAAAAAGAAAAAATAGTTATGTTGAATTTTTGGAAAGCATCTTTAGGTGTTGTATTATTTACTATTGGGATCATCCTGTTAATATATGAGATTAAATATTTTATAAAAAATGGGAGAGATGTTTATGGTAATTACATAGGGGCATTTGGTAGCGCTATAGGTATGATTATTGGAGGTTTATTCTTATTAATAAGTGAATTAGTGAAACTTGATTGAGGTACCAACCCATGTTGCTCGATATATGCAGTAAAGATCGCGAACGCTGCTGCGGTTTTACCTAAGGGTGATCTTCGATTGTAAACCGCGGCTATCTAATCGGGAATCTGTGATTTCCACAATTACAGGCCTTTTGCGCAAGCAAGCACTATAAACAACCAGCCCCGCTAAAGCGGTGGGGCTGGTTTAAATAAAGTTCTTTGAAAAGGCACAATAAGGCTAAACTGCTGAAATGGTGCAGGCACTGCCCCCTTCCCGCTTCAGGGGAAGGGTTGGGGTGATGAACGGCCGCCTTTACGATCCTGTGGTAGGGCGTTTCCTAAGCCCCGACCCAGTAATTATCAAGCAAATCTTTATGAATTATATCCCGGTAATCCTACAAGGATATATATTAACGAATTATTCAATTGTTACACCAATTAAAAAGTGAATATGAACCGATACGTTATTCTATGCCTTGTATTATTAGCATTAAGTTCCTGTGATTTTTTACAAAGGAACTTTTATAGCACTTATACAGTAAAAAACGAATCAAATTGCACGCTTGATCTCGTCTATTATTTTACGAAAAACGATCTAATAAATGGGGTAGATACCATAAAAATCGAAAAAGATAGTAGCTACATTATCTATGAGAATACAGGTGAAGGAGCACATTCAGATATGGAATTTATTTGGGCCGATTCTATGAAGGTTATTTTTGACAAGCAAAAATTTATTAACTATTATGGAAGATCTGTTCTTGAAGATACAATTTTCACCGAGATAAGAAGCCCTATGAATAGAACTTTTTATGATAGAACAGTGGAGCGTAAACATGGCTCAGATTATACCTATACAATTACCGAAGAGGATTATGAAAGTGCTGCATTTATTGTAAAAGAAAAAATGACAGTTTCAGATTAGTCTTACGTATATCTTACGTCAACCCAACCTAGCTAGGAATGATGTTCGCATTCGCTGTTGGAGTTATGTTATTTCCGCCTTTAAACAGTGAATTTTATAATCCACACAACTTTATGATCTTTTGCGCAAGCAAGGACTATAAACAACCAGCTCTTGCAAAAAAAAAATCTCCGGTTGAGTCAACAACCGGAGATTTTTTTAATCAATAGTTAAATAGTCTATTCTGTTTTCTTTGGTTTGTCGCCGGCAATAGAATCACGCATATTGGTGTCGGCATCAATGTTTTTGTAGCGCATAAAATCCATAATTCCAAGATTCCCGTTGCGGAATGCTTCGGCCATGGCCAGTGGAATTTGAACTTCAGCTTCAATTACTTTGGCACGGGCTTCTTGTGCTTTCGCTTTCATTTCCTGTTCAACAGCAACTGCCATTGCGCGGCGCTCTTCAGCTTTAGCCTGTGCTATGTTTTTATCTGCTTCGGCTTGGTCCATTTGCAGGTAAGCACCAATGTTTTTGCCTATGTCGATATCAGCAATGTCGATAGAAAGGATTTCGAAAGCGGTACCTGCATCAAGCCCTTTATCGAGAACAACCTTAGAAATTGTTTCTGGGTTTTCGAGTACCGATTTGTGCGAGTGTGATGAACCAATTGAAGAAACGATACCTTCACCTACGCGGGCAAGAACTGTTTCTTCTCCAGCACCACCAACCAATTGTTTAATGCTGGCACGCACGGTAACACGGGCTTTGCAAATGAGCTGAATACCGTCTTTGGCAACTGCGGTTACTGGTGGGGTATTGATTACTTTAGGGTTTACCGACATGCGGACTGCTTCCAAAACATCGCGACCAGCTAAGTCAATGGCTGTTGCCATTTTAAACGACAGGTCGATGTTTGCTTTTTCGGCCGAAACCAGTGCATGTACAACGTTTTCAACATGTCCGCCTGCTAAATAGTGGGCTTCAAGCTCGTCTCGTTTTACAAAATTTAATCCAGCTTTGTGGGCTTCAATCATAGCGCGAACAATGGTTCCGGGCGGCACTTTTCTGAAACGCATCAGGAACAATTGCAATAACGATATCCTTACATTTGAAACCAGGGCTGAAAACCAGATGCCGATTGGGATGTAGTATAAAAGGATAAAAAGTAAAATAATGACTCCGAATACAATCAGAATCAGTGGTAATTCAATGTTCATAAGTTATTCATTTATAGGTTCAACAATAACTGTATTTCCTTCAATTTTAAGAACTTTAATTTTGGTGTTGGGATCAACAAATATGCCTTGAGAACGGGCTTCTATGGTCTGTCCATTTATTTTAGCTTTCCCAGTAGGAGCTAACCTGCCAATTGTGAGGCCTACATTGCCAATTGCAATTTTTTGCTCGTCAACAGTTTTTACTTTTCCGCTTATTTCGGCATCGAGCATCATTGGTTTTACTGCCCGGCTTTTAAAAAGATAGTAAAGCAAGAGAGGTACAATAATCAGTATGGCAAGTATAGTGGCAAAACCAGCCATCGATCCCCAAAATCGAAAGGCAAAGAATACACCTGCCGCAAAAGATATAAAACTTCCGATTCCGGCAATTGAAATTCCTGGGATGAGCAGAAATTCAATCAATAGTAAAACAATTCCAAGAATAATTAAAAGTAATACGGTAACAATTTCCATAGTGGTTAATATTGGTGTTGGCTTTTACAGAAATCAATAGATCAGTGCTTTCAGTTCTTTTTGAATTAAAGCCTGTCTCATTTTTCTGAGTTCGGTTATGCGCCCACGTTTAATGTCGCATTTCCCTTTGTAATGGGTTATAATGGTACATTGGGTTGCCTGGTTTGTGGTGTGGTTGCAAACTTCAATAAGAGCATCGATTACATATTCGAAAGTATGCTCCTGATCGTTTATTAAGACCAATTGATGTGTCTTATCCTTTTCGGTTTGCCGATCGTTTTCTGTAAATATTTTAGTTCTCTCTTTTGTCATTTGTTGCTTAAATCTTTAGCTTCTTTCAAAGTTATTCTTTTTCCGTTGTAAATTGCAATTACAAAAGCATCTTTTACACCTTCCTGTCTAATCTGGTTTTGTAGTTTTGCAGCATCGGGTAACGATGTTACTTCTCCAATGGTGTAAACAGTTATTCCTTTATCATCAATGTAATTGTCAATTTTTCTCAGTACAGAAAGTTTCTTGTAAAGCTTTTCTACATAAGCCGGAAGCTTAGTGTTGTATGAACCAATTTGTACTTTATAAACCACTTTATTTGTGTTTTGTTGATTAATTGGTTCATTTTCCTGAGGTAAAACAATAGTTGAATCAGTTGCTTCTATCGAAGTTGTATCAATTACTGGTTCAATCACCGGTTGGGGTTTGGGTTGTAACTTTAAAATTTCAGCTTCTGAAATGGAATCATTTTGTGTTTTTAATTTGAAGATGTCATCTTCATTTGCAGTTTCCCAAAATGAATATTCAGCGTTTCGCGAGGTTAAAAAGAAGTTGTCTTTTTCTTCTTTAAATCCAATTTGCTTTTGTTCCAGCTCAATCACTTTAGCGGCAATCCGTTCTTTGCTCGACGAGGAAATCGATTTGCTGTATTCATCCCGTAATTCGTTAATTTCCCTAGTCAAATTCTCCAGTTCTATATTTTTCTCCCAACCTTTAATGAAATTCTCTTTGCCTTCGATGGTCCTGAATTGAAGAATAATTCGGTAATGTATTTCAGTAGAAAGGTTAAAGTCGAAAATTGTATCAGATAATGGTTCTTTTGGTTTTTCAACTTTTGAATGAAGTTCGGATGCCATTATTAGCTTATTCGAATCGGGGTTCGTAGAAAAAATTGAATCAACATGGGTTTGTCCATCAATAATTATTGTGTCGTGCACATTGGTCGCTAAAATATCAACATTGGTTTCATTGTAAATCGAATCGGAAAACGACATGCTGAATCCAACTGTTGATTGATTTTTGCTTGAACCCGAAAAGTTTAAAAAAAAAGCAAAAACAATAACCAG
>Ga0209373_10001129_pt1 | contig 33993 bp, 33 predicted proteins | sample Higcelweek5metaG_FD_187173 | JGI IMG/M metagenome (GOLD analysis project Ga0209373, IMG submission 187173) | Freshwater pond sediment microbial communities from the University of Edinburgh, under environmental carbon perturbations - High... | ecosystem: Environmental > Aquatic > Freshwater >... | reverse complement strand
GATTGAACAAATCGATAGCTTTTTGGCCCATTCCTCCGCCAATTACATCGGTAACCCCGAATTGGGCAACCCAGCGGGGGTACAATCCCGGCACATGTTCGGGCGGTACTACTTCTTTAATATCAGCAATTTCACCGTTTTCAATTTCTACAATGGCGAAGTATTCACAATGTCCAAAATGGGCGCATAAAACCCCACTTTCCATCGGGATGGCAATAATTTGTTTCATATCTTACTATATTTATTTAATTGACTTTTAAAAAAAGGATGTCGGGAAATTGACTTTGAATGTGTGAATGACCTTAAAAAAAGAACGACTCCCGGCACCCTTATACACCCATCAGGCTTCACCCCTGAAACGCATTCCCTTTCCTCTGCCTAATCCCTGACCGGATCCATGTCCTCTTCCTAACCCACGCCCCATTCCTTGACCCTTTCCCTGGCCTGATGGCTCAGATGGAGTCGTGTTTAGTAATATTTCATCGCTGGTTTTACCCTTGTTCTCGGGGTTGCAATGTCCCATTCTTCTGCCCGTCATGGCACCCTCGCCTTCCGGGCCTTTTCTGTTTAAACCTGGCATAATAGCCTCCTTTTTAAATTAATGTTTGATATGATCTAATCCGGCTTTCAACCGTTTTCCCTGACCTTTACCACCGCCCGATTGATGACGTTTTCCCATTCCTGTCCCCAATTTCTCCAATGCTTCATCGGTCGAAACCTGACGACATTTCCCCATTCCGCGTCCGGTTGCTTCTCCCTGTTTTTCAGGGCCTGTTCCGTTTAATTGTGGCATAGTATTTAGTTTTTAAGATTCTGTTCGTATTGACCGGTTGCCAATAAAACAAGGGTACAGGCAATTTCGGGGTATATATCGGCTGCTTTCAATTGCTCGATAAACTCGGGGTTTTCGGTTCCGGGATTAAAAATGACCCGTTGGGGCTTCAGCCTAACAATGTATTCATAGTAATCGGGCTGGTTTTTGGGGCCAACGTATAATGTCACAGTATCAACGTTGTCAAATTCCTTCTTTTCAGAATTAAACGGAACACCTGCCACTTCTCCTTCACGCAAACCAATGGCAACAACCTCATGATTATACGAGACCAAAGCTTTTATGGCTTTTGCTGAATAACGTTCGTGATTTTCACTTGCCCCTATGACTAACGTTTTTTTCATTTGTTATACAACCTACTTATTGTCTTCCAGAAGTTTAATTATATCGCTAATCGTTTTTTCGCTGTCGTTTAAAACAACCAACTGAATTTGAAGGCTATCGAAAATTGATTTTACTTTAGCGCCAAATTCCCCTGAAACTACTTTCTTAACACCCCGCGATGCCACCAATTGAACTGAGGCAGGTCCGGCGCCTTCTACATTTTCTTTATTCTGATTGGGAATGAATTCAGTTGAACCACTTTCGGTATCGTAAATCACAAAATAGGCACAACGCCCAAAACGGCTGTCTATTTTTGACTCGGGACTGTTCCCTGTCGATGTAATAGCTATTTTCATTTTACTTGCATTGATTATTTCTGTTTCGATGTTGATATGGTCCCCCTTTTCGTACCATCATGTTACTGCATTTAGGGCAGATTTCCTGCCTGCATGGAATACCTGGTGTGTGCTTCAATTCCTCGCCACATTTAGGGCAAATACAAATATCTTCGATAGCGCTCTGTAAAACATCGTCGCTATATTGCTCAATATCAATCGAACCACAAAGCGCACAATTCTTTACTTCCAACTCTTTTGACGGGTGGTTAAACCAACAGCCACAGCTATTGCACGAATACCATTCGCTGTTGAAATATACTTTGCCCCCTTCAAATACAATAGTCCTGCCCTGAACAAATGCCTGAGCAACTTTACGCCGGGCGCTTTCATAGATACGGGCATACGTGGGGCGTGAAACATCCATGATTTGTGCTGCCTCAACCTGGCCGTATAGCTCGAAATCGCTTAACCTGATGGCTTCATATTCTTCAAAATTTAAAACTACGGGATTGTTCTCTTCCGGCAGTCCAATGGGTCTAAATCCCTTGAAATGCGGCGGATTGGTCATTTTTCTTATTCTTTTTGGCCTTGCCATATTATGAGCATTTGATCAAAACAAAAGTAACGAACATTTGCTAATTAACACAAGAATTCATTAAATTTGTTAGAAAATATTATCATTTCAATATGATGATTTCATTTTAACTTTAAAAAATACGAACATGGAAACAAATCAAGAAGTAATTTCAATGCCAAGAATTGGTGAAGCTGCACCGGAATTTAAAGCAGTTACCACTCAGGGACCAATTAATTTTCCGTCCGACTATAAAGGAAGTTGGGTGATCTTGTTCAGCCACCCTGCTGACTTTACCCCTGTTTGCACCTCAGAATTTATGACTTTCGCATCAATGGAGCCTCAGTTTGCCGAATACAATTGCAAGCTGGTAGGTTTGTCGGTCGATGGTTTGTACAGCCACATTGCATGGCTGCGCACCATTAAGGAAAAGATTGAATACAAAGGGATGAAAGATGTGGAGGTGAAATTCCCGCTTATCGAAGACATCACCATGGAAGTTGCTAAAAAGTATGGGATGATGATGCCAGGCGAAAGCAACACTAAAGCCGTTCGTGCGGTGTTTGTAATTGATCCGAAGGGAATTATCCGCACCATAATCTATTATCCATTAAGTTTAGGCCGTAACTTCGACGAGCTTTTGCGTGTGGTAATCGCCTTGCAAACAGCCGATGCTTTTAGTATTGCAACTCCTGCCGACTGGCGCCCGGGCGACGAGGTAATTATACCAACTGCCGGATCGTGTGGCGTAGCCAAAGAACGTATGGAAACCAAAGAAGAAGGTAAGAAATGTTACGACTGGTTCTTCTGCACCAAAGAATTGTCGAAAGAAAAAGTAATGGCAGAAATAAAGAAGAAATAATTACAATTTTTTGGTGGAAAGTCAACGACACGAAACCATTGAGGCAAAATCTCAGGGTTTCGTGTTTTTATTTTGCATATAAGAAGACCTTTTTACAATCTTTGCAGGCAAATTTTAAATATGAATTCAAAAGACGAGATTGTTTTCAAAGCCCAGGCTTTATTCGACGAAGGATATGCCTGCTCTCAATCGGTATTGCTGGCTTATTCAGACCAATTCAACCTCGATGAGCGAACTGCAAAACTCATCTCTTCTACTTTTGGAGGTGGCATGGGACGCTTGCGCGATAAGTGCGGAGCGGTAACCGGGGGCTTCATGGTTCTTGGCTTGGCTATGGGCAACGAACAGCCACGCGACATGGACACCAAACTCAATGCCTACCGAAAGGTACGCGAGTTGAACAAACAGGTTGAAGAGTTACATGGCACTACAGTTTGCAGGGAGATATTGCAAAAATGGGCATCGGAAGCCGAGGTTGAAGAGCGCAAACACCACAAAATTATATGTCGCAAAGTGGTTGGCGATGTTGCCGGGTTGGTTTACGATATGATTTAACAGGATTGAATTGTTTTTCCTCTCCAGATTTCTCCAGCTTTTTCAACAATAAGCAATCCCGTATCTGTTTCGTTCATCGATGATATTAAAACACCCTCATTGTTCCAGAATGCGCTTCTGCCTCCAGCAACAGTATTCCAGGATTCTCCGCAGAAGTTCGACATCAGAATGTTCATGCTACATTTTTCTGCATAATTACCCAAAAGTCGATGAGCCTCAGGTATTCCATTCTTTGAGAAGAAAATACTGGGCAAATAGAATGAACTTCCTCTCAAACAAGCGCTTTCCGGATGAAGCGGATGATCAATATCGGCACATATAGCCAGCGAAATCTTTTCATTTTCAATTTCAATTATTGGATTATAGCTCAAGGTAGATTGAAAATAAACCTCTTCGCCGGGATGAAGATTTTGCTTAGTATATACGCTGGTTGTACCTGTAGCAGAAAAAATTAGCGACCCGATAAACAGACGGGGACCAATCCTCAACGGTGCTCCCGCAATAATCGTTATTTTATTATCACTAGCCAATTGCCTAAGCAAATCCAGGCGCGAGTCGTCAGGTGAAAAGGAAAGTTCATGAGCATTTTCCCTTACATAACCTGTTATCGACATTTCGGGGAACATAATTAAGTCGGCCCCATTTTCAGCAGCAACCTGAATGCAATGATAATGATCGTCAAGATTTGAAAAAATATTTTTTTGTTCGGGATATGTTTGAGCAGAAGCTAAAATCATTGGCTAATAAAATTAAGCTGAAATACTAAGTAGTTGTTATTGAATCTTTAGCTACTTTCACCTCTTTATCTTTTGGTTTATGGTCAGTGTCTTTTATATCATCATAAATCCCTTTCAGAAAAGGGAAACTGTACACCGCAACATTTCGTAACGGGTCATACAACCTCGATTCCTGAATATCATTCTCGGGTATAAAGGGAACAGACTCATCTATTCGCTGGATCAAAAGGAAAATTACGCCAAGAAAAAATGCACTTTTAAAAACAGCGAATATGCAGCCAAATATCCGGTTAACAACCCCCAGCGATACTGTTTCCATCGCCTTTTCAATGGCTTTTGCCACAATGTGTACTATTATGGTTATGATCACAAATGTGAGAATAAAAGCGATGATCTGGATGTGATTACTATCAATATCGAGCCTGTACTCCAAAAAATTACGCGTGGCCCCCGAGAACTTTATGGCTCCCCATACCCCGGCAATTAATCCAAAGAGTGAAGCAAACTCATAAATGAAACCTTTGGTTAGGCCACCAATGCCTGAAAGGATTAGTAAGATAACAATAATAATATCAATGTAATTCATGCTGTTAATTCTTTAATAACGCAAAAATAACCTCATTGTATCAAACCAAAATTTTTTTAGCCTATATTTTTACTATTTTCACCTATATTTTCGAACCAAAAGCTTAAATGATGAGATTGTTTAACAGAAGTCTTAAAAGTCTGTTTGTTCTTCGTTATAAAAAAATTGATTATTTCAGTAAATATCCTGAAGAACAACAAGAAATGGTTCTGAAAGATTTAATCAAAACGAGTAAAAGAACAGAATGGGGAATCCATTATGATTACAAGCACATTCTGAACTCATCGCAATTTTCCGAGAAAGTTCCGCTCAACGACTATGAAACGCTAAAAGGCTGGATCGAACGAATGATGTCCGGTGAGAAGAATATTTTATGGCCGGGCCAGGTCAAATGGTTTGCAAAATCATCGGGAACCACCAACGATAAGAGCAAATTCATTCCGGTCAGTAATGAATCGCTATACCGGTGCCATTATAAAGCGGCCACCGATATTTTCGCCTTGTATGTAAAGAATAATCCTGAAACCAATGTTTTAAAAGGTAAAAACCTCACCATCGGAGGTAGTCAACGGGTGAGTACGTTGAGTAAAAAAACCCGAACCGGAGATCTTTCAGCAGTCATGATTTCCAACCTTCCACTGTTTTCCCGCTTAAAAAATACGCCCAATTCCGACATCTCGCTTATCCCCGATTTTGAGGAGAAAATTGAAAAGATTGTTCAACAAACAATTCATGAAAACATTGTCAGTTTTTCAGGGGTACCTTCATGGTTTTTGGTCATGATGAAAAGGGTACTCGAAGTAACCGGCAAAAATAACCTGCTTGAAGTTTGGCCAAACCTCGAGGTTTTCGCTCACGGCGGTGTGAATTTTGATCCCTACCGCGAGCAGTATATGAAGTTGATCCCATCAGATAAAATGCAGTATATCAATACTTATAATGCCTCCGAAGGTTTTTTTGGCATCCAGAACGAACTCGACAAGGATGATATGCTCCTTATGCTTGATTATGGAATCTACTATGAGTTCATCGCCATGGATGAATTTTTCGACACCGACAGAAAGGTTATCCCTCTCATTCAGGTTGAAAAAGGGAAGAATTACGCTATGGTTATTTCAACCAACGGCGGTCTGTGGAGATACATCATAGGTGACACAGTGATGTTTACATCAATCTATCCCTTCAAAATTAAAATTACCGGACGAACCAAACATTTCATCAATGCTTTTGGTGAAGAGCTGATTGTAGACAATGCAGAGAAAGGGCTTAAAAAAGCGTGTGAACAAACAGGGGCAATTGTTAACGAATATACGGCAGGTCCTGTCTTCATGATCGGAGATGAAAAAGGGTCACACCAGTGGATCATTGAATTTGTGAAAGAACCTGAAAACGTAGATGATTTTGCTAAAATACTTGATGATGAACTACAATCACTCAACTCAGACTACGAAGCAAAACGTTTTAAAGACATGGCCTTAAAACAACTTCAGATTACAAAAGCGCCAACAGGTACTTTTTATCAATGGTTAAAGCAGAAAGGAAAAGTAGGTGGACAAAATAAAATACCCCGGTTGGCAAATGACAGGGAATATCTTGATCCGCTGCTCGAATTAATCAATTCAAACACCTAATTTGCTGTTGATTGGATAATCACAAAATCCGTTAATAAAATCGTTACGAATTATTTGAATAAACCCGACTTGTTTTTTGTTGATTTATTACCTTCGTAGAAAGTAAAGATTAAACTATATTTATCATGCATATCGCTATCGCAGGTAACATTGGAGCAGGTAAAACTACCCTTACCACCATGCTTTCAAAACATTTTAAATGGACACCAAATTACGAAACCGTTGATGACAATCCGTACCTCAACGACTTTTACAACGACATGCAACGCTGGTCGTTCAATCTGCAGATCTTTTTTCTCAATAGCAGGTTTAAACAAGTTGTTGATATACGTAAGTCGGGTGATACTGTCATTCAGGACAGAACCATTTATGAAGATGCTGAGATATTTGCACCAAACCTCCACGACATGGGATTGATGTCAACCCGCGACTTTGAAAACTATCGTTCGCTTTTCAACCTGATGGCCGAACTGATTCAGCCACCCGATTTGTTGATCTATTTAAGAGCCTCTGTCCCTACCCTGGTAAACCAGATTCAAATCAGAGGCAGGGCTTATGAAGAATCAATCCGGCTCGACTACCTAAAAATGCTAAACGAACGGTATGAACTTTGGATTAGCAAATACACCGATAGCAAATTACTGATTGTTAATGTAGATGATACTGATTTTCAAAATAATCCTGAAGATTTGAGCAAAGTTATCGATCGGGTAAATGCACAGATATACGGTCTTTTTTAAAAATTAGCTGAATGGCTTCAATCCTGCCCGTTTCGGCAGGATTTTTTCTTTATCGAACGAAAATAGTTGAATGAAACGAAATCTGGAACAGTTTAAACGTCTTCTCGACATCATGGACGAGTTGCGCGAAAAATGTCCGTGGGACAAGGCTCAAACCTTTGAAAGTCTACGGCATTTAACCATTGAGGAAACCTACGAACTAGGCGACGCGATCCTTAAAAACGATTTGAACGAACTAAAAAAGGAACTCGGCGACCTGCTCATGCACATCGTTTTCTATTCAAAAATAGCCGATGAACAAAAGGCCTTCAACATTGGCGACGTAATTGATTCGGTGTGTGGCAAACTGATTTTTCGCCATCCGCATGTTTTTGGCGATGTTACCGTTGAAAACGCCACCGAAGTGGCCGAAAACTGGGAAGCCCTGAAATTAAAAGAAAAAGGGCGGAGCAAAAGGGTTCTTGAAGGAGTTCCGCCTTCTTTGCCGGCAATGGTTAAAGCGCACCGGATACAAGACAAAGCCCGTGGTGTTGGTTTCGACTGGGAACAACGCGAACAGGTCTGGGATAAAGTAAAAGAAGAATTCGCTGAATTTGAAGAAGAAGTTCGCTCAGGCAAAAACCTTGAAATGGAAAAAGAATTTGGCGACCTGCTTTTCTCATTGGTCAACGCTGCACGGTTATATAAAATTGACCCTGAGGCGGCACTCGAAAGAACCAATATCAAATTCATTAAACGCTTCAATTATCTTGAGGAACAAACCTTGATGAAAGGAAAATCTCTTCACAACATGAGCTTGTCCGAAATGGATGTGATTTGGGAAGAAGCCAAGAAATTTGACCAGTAAAATTATGCCGTATAAAAAGACATTCATCCTGTTAATTATCTTTCTACTTTTTAGTCCTTCTTTTTTAAAGGCACAAAACCGTGACACGTTGGTAGTACAGAAAGTGTGGAAGCATGGGTTAATCGATTCGAAAAACTATGTATTATCGCCTGTAAAATGGAATGCAAAAGATTGGATTATTTTTGGAGGAGTTTCCGCAGCCACCGGCGCACTGATTGCCTGGGGGGATCAGCCTATTTACGATTTTGCCAATACTATTCATAGTAAAACCCTCGATAAGATATCCCCATTCGTTGAGCCAATGGGGAACAACTATCTTTTTGCATCTATCGCTGGTTTTTTTGTACACGGGGTTCTGGCGAAGAACAGCCAATCAGTTGAAACATCATTAATTGCTTCCGAAAGTTTAATTTTAACGACACTGCTTGTACAGGTAGTGAAAAATAGTGCCTGTCGAAATCGTCCGAACAATTTAGGTTCAACCAACCCCCATCAGTGGAACGGCCCGTTTTTTAAAGGCAACTCCTTTTTCTCTGGCCATACATCAGTAGCATTTTCGGTTGCGTCGGTTTTTGCTTACCGCTACCGCGACACCAAATGGGTTCCTTATGTTTCTTATGGATTGGCCTCGCTTGCAGGGGTTCAACGAATATACGGCAACCGGCATTGGGCAAGTGATGTAGTATTTGGCGCGGCAGTTGGAACAGCCACAGGGATCTTTTTATGCAAAAGATGGGAAAACTCTCCCATTCGTTTTTATCCCTCCTTTTCTCCTGAATATTCTCAATTAACTGTGGTGTTGCCTCTTTCAAAATAACGTTCAAAATATTTGTTTATCTTTGGGTTACAACTTAAATATTCTAAGTTTTGTATCTTGTTTGAAATACATTTATAAGCAAGTTAAACCTGTAGGTAATTAAAATCAGAGCATGAAGAATCTCGCCTGTATTCTCGTAATTACAATTTTTCCGATCATCTCATTCGGACAGCGACCATTAGATAATTCTTTATCAATCCTGAAATCTGATGTCCAAATCAGAAATTCATTTAACAATGAAAACGGTATTCAAGGTTCACCTTACAGAAGTGAAGAGTTTGTTAAGGCCACCTTCTATCAAAAACAAAAACCTGCTGTTGAATCAGCAACACGCTTGAATTATTTTCAAAATAATTTTGAATATGTAATTGAAGATCAATTATTAATCGTTGACCCTTCAACGATTGACAGTATCAAAATGGAAGATCATCTATACCTATTCAAAACATTTGATTACAATAGCAAAAAAAGGGAACGCGTAGTTGAATTCATTGGCAAAAGCGAGAAAAGTTGCCTTTATAAATTTGTCGGCGTAGAATTAAAACCAGAGGTGAAAGCCACTGGTTTTAACGAACCCAAACCCGAATCATACGAATGGAACGATCCGGTTTATGTAACTGAAATAGATGACAACTGCCTTACGATTACCGGTTTAAATAAACTCATAAACACCTTTCCTGAAAAAGAAACCGATCTAAAAAAATATATTAAGGCTAATAAAATAAAAAAAGACAACCCTGCCAGTCTGCTTTTGTTGCTAAAGTTTATTGATTCACTGAACTGATAATCATTTTTAAAGAAACTCCTGAATTTTTCGTTTCAACAAGAAGATGTATTTTTGCATCTATGAAGATAGGTGATATTGAATTGGGTAAACTTCCGCTTTTCCTTGCTCCCATGGAAGATGTAACATACAAGTCGTTCCGTTATATGTGCAAAAAGTACGGAGCCGATGTAATGTACACTGAATTTGTCTCGAGCGAAGCGCTGATCCGCGACGTGAAAAAGACAAAGAAGAAAATGACCCTTTTCGATTTTGACCGTCCCGTAGCTATCCAGATTTTCGGTCACAATATCGATTCAATGGTTGAAGCGGCAAAAGTTGCCGAAGAATCGAAACCCGACTTCATCGACATCAATTTCGGATGTCCCATGAAAAAGGTAATAGCCAAAGGTGCTGGCTCGGGAATGTTGAAAGATGTTCCAAAAATGGTTGAAATGACCCGTCAAATTGTTCAGGCAGTTAAACTTCCGGTAACGGCAAAAACCCGCCTGGGTTGGGATGAAAACAGCAAAAACATTGTTGATGTTGCTGAAAGAATGCAGGATACAGGGATCAAAGCATTGGCGATACACGGACGAACTCGCAACCAATTATACACCGGCGAGGCCGACTGGACCTTGATTGGTGAGGTAAAAAACAACCCACGCATGATTATTCCCATTATCGGAAACGGCGATATAAACAGTCCGCAAAGAGGCAAACAATTAGCCGATCAAACGGGTGTAGATGGTTTGATGATCGGACGTGGCGCCATAGGAAGACCCTGGATTTTCAAAGAGGTTAAACATTTTTTTGAAACAGGTGAAGAGTTACCTGCTCCGATGGTCCCTGAAATTGTTCAAAATGTAAAGGATCAACTCACCATTTCATTGGAATGGAAAGACGATGAGAAAAGGGCCATTTTTGAAATGCGCCGACACTTTGCCAAATATTTTCCTTCGCTTCCCAATTTCAGGGATATGCGGATTGAACTGCTCCGGTCTGAATCATACGACGATGTGTATCGGATTTTAGACGAAATTGCTGAACGCTACTCCAACTTTAGGGTTAATTACAATGATGTTAGTCTGAAGTAAACTTGATCCTCTGAATTTATTTGGAATGATGGAATGATGGGTAGATGTTCGAGCCAGTCCCATTTTTCCATTATTCCAAGAATCCATTGCTGAATTCTTACATTTTCTCAGTGCCCACCGCCTCATTCTAGGGTTGATAAATCACTTTGTGAACGGAAGACCCTTCTTCACTTTGAATTTTAATCAGGAATATCCCAGGCTGAATATTCATCTGACTGAGGTCAATTACAGCATTTCCTTTTACTGTAAAATTTGAAATCTTTGTACCTGAAAGTGAATACATTTCAACATGAATATCTGACTTGCCAACTTTAAGTTTTAAGAATAGTATTCCCTTGGTTGGGTTCGGATAAAGCGATACAGAACGATCGGAGAACTCAAGTTCTTCCTTTGAATCCATAATCCCCGGATCGTCGCTGAAAGGTGAACCATTGAATACCGAGGAGGCTTTCCAATAATTATACTCGTTCGGATTTCCCGACGGATAACGGAGAACAGATGTGAGGGTAGAACCGTCGCCATCAGGTTTCGTTGCCCAAGGTGCCGCATCAAAATAGATAAAGTTGATAACATCATTACCTGTTGATGTTGAAATAGAAACCTGCTCACTTGAATTTGAAAAATTACCGTTGAATTCTCCAGTGGGAACCATAAAATATTTTTCGTAAAACCACTTTGATTTAGAGGTTATCACATAAAATTGTTTCGGTGGCAAAACCTCATTTTCTTTAAATTGGTATTCGACCGAAGAGGTAAAATTCAAACCGGTAAGATTAATCGGATTCGCTCCAGTATTTTTCAGCTCAATAAATTCGAATGACTTTCCTGAAACAGTATCTTTTCCGATGATAGAATCAGCAGGATGATAATTCAGTTCAGTTACTTTAAGATTGGTATAATCTTCATTCTGGTGTAGAAATTTAATTGAATTCAACGCGCTCCATTCATCATTGAATTTTATTCGCGCCTTAATAAGTGCAGTTCCTTGTAAATCAATACTGCCTCCACTTTCAATTTCTTTAGCTCTGTCGTTCGTTTTTCCTCCTATTAAACGCGGATCGGTTCCGTCGAGGGTATAAAAAATCTGACCTTTGGAACTGGAAAAGGAAACCCGATAATTCCCGGAAACAGAATAAACTTCACCATCGAGTATTGTATTATCTTTTTTGATCACCGGCGGATCAAAACTAGGGTAAAGACCATCTTCAATCAGCTGGTCAATAACAATATCGGTTCGATAGGGGAAAAATCGGCTGTAAATATCATCGACTTCTTCTTCCCAAGTTTCTTGTGTATAAGGTATCACGCTCTGAGCATCGCCCCAACGGGCCGATTCACCAATGATGGCTAATTCAATTTCTTCAACCCGCTTTTGAAACCTCTCCTGAGCAACATCGGGAGTAAAAACACCATTTCTGAAAAAATGTTTGTAAACCCTGTCTGCTACACGTTGCCGATATTCCTTATTCGACGTAAGCTTAAAATGAAGCCATTGAGGATGAAAGTTAGTTACTCCGCTGACTGACATGCTAAGATTCACCCTGTCCTCATACAAACCAATGCCAGGAGAAGCCGGATCAATCATCATGCTGTGTTCCGCATCGTGGTTGAAAAAAACAAAACCCCGGCTTTTGTCATCGCTTTTATCAATGGCATAATAATTATTCACTTGTTGGTTTCCGCCAAATGCGGTGGTTGGTGCATCAAAATTCCCGGTGTAAAAAATACCCAGAAGATAATCGATCATGTTATCAATGTCGACTAAAACTTCCCCGCCCTTTAGTGGATAGCCGCCCCCATCTTTCCCTTCAAGGAAAAAATAGTTGGAGTTGCTTGCAAATCCTTTGACGCATAAATTGTATATTTTTTGCCACGAATCGAGTTTTCCATCGGTTGCTTCAACGTAATATCCATCGGCATTTACCTTAACAACATCGTAGTCTTCAACTTGTCCGCCAAAATAGTCGGAAGCGTAACGTGCTTCAGAACGCTCCTGCGATTGATACAAGCCCCAATACATTCCATTCAGATAAAGGTGGTAATATCGGCTCCGGGTATACGGTTGTCCCATATCTCGCTGACTATCGCGTGAAAAAACTTCACGGACACAGGTATTTCGAGAATCTCCGTTTGCCCACGAATAATTTTGTTCACAACGAAGATCAATTTTATCAAATTCATCAACCCCTTCATCTTCAAACAATGGAAATTTTAGTTTTGAAGCGCCATATTCTTCCCTGAAAAACAGACGAAAAGCATGTTTGGGATAGTAACCATGCCGGCTCCATCCTCCCCTGATCCTCAATCCCGCATTGACATTGAAACCCGGCTTGCCAGAAGGATCCAATAATTCAACAGAACTAAACCTCTCCCAATTTTCGCCATGGCTTAAAGCATTGACATAAATACCTGTTGTTGGATCAAAAAGATCTTTCAAATCGGTAACAACCGATATCGAGGGAATATCTGTCAGGGCGTCATCCATCAAGTTTGAATATTCAAAACTATTGGTCACATCGGGATCCATTCCAAGGTCAATCATCTGATCCTTCACATACGCACCTGATGGCCAACCACCACCCGGATAAGACTGATCGATAACCTGATCGATAAAGATGTAGGTTTGTGTCAGTGGGAATCCGGGAGCTAATCTCTCTTTCTTCAGAGAAGCTCTTACTATATAGCAGGGAGTTTTTGGACGGCCAGTTGAACTTGCCGGATTTATAGTCAGTGTTTTCGATTTTCCGCCATTTTGTACGGTCGACGAAGTTTGCGGGTTACTTCCATCGATGGTATATAAAAGGTCGTACGACTGATCGGGCACATCGAGTTTCAGGCTGAATGAATTGGCATAAAAACCACCGGGTTGACTAAACACTGCCTTGAGCGTATCGGTTGTTTGAGGAAGTTTAACCTCAGCGTCAACCTGCATATCGAAATAAAAATCACTGCTTTCAACATTATAATTGAAACATTGAACAGCCATAGAATTCTCACCTTCGTTTAATTTCAAATCATGAGCTGGAATGGAAAACGATTCATAAGTTCCATATTCATGAAGCGCTGTGGCAAAACTATTGGAAGTAGGATTTGTTGGGGCATTAACACTCAACACCTCTTCACCGTTAACCCAAACAATAAATCCATCATCGTAATTGACTGAAAAGAATACTTCATCAAGTTCGGCAATATTTTGCGATGTAAATGCCGATCGAAAATAAACAGAGGAATAATTGTTTTGCATATCAGAAATTAACGTACCTCCGGCTCCATCACCATATCTAAAAGGGGCATTCCCGGTCGACCAACCAGTATGATTGTAATTGACGGCCATCCAGTTTGCAGGTAGCTCACTTGCATCTTTGCTTTTCAAATAGTTAAAGGAAGTGGATGGTCCAAAAGAAATTTGGGCATTGGCCCAAGTCCCAATCATTACAACAATTGAGAATAAACAAATTGTTTTACGAATCATACATAAATGTGTTTCCGAATAAGGCGCGACAAAATACAAAAATTGCAGTCAAAATTTCAACTCATCTTACATGACATTTAAAACCTGAAATACATGTATCCCATCCAGAATATCTTTGAAAAAATATTGGTGTTGAACATCGGTTTTATTCCTAATTTTTATTATTTATACTGTTGCAAAATATAGAAAAACAAAATTGAAAAACAACTCAATATCAACCTATTGTTGCCGAATTGAAACACCGTTAGGCACCATGGTTTCGTGTTCCTCCGAAAAGGGCATTGTACTGTTGTTGTTTGAAGAAGAAGCCCGGATTTTCATTCATAAATTTCGCCAACCTGAAAATAGTTGCCTGATTGATTCAAAAAACGAGTTTCTTGAAAAACTGGAGCTTCAACTTCAGGAATATTTTTCAGGGAAAAGAAGGAAATTCAGTGTGGAGCTTGACCTAAGAGGCAGCGATCATCAGCTCAAAATTTGGGAAAAAGTACAGAATATACCTTTTGGCGAAACCAGGAATTATGGAGATATTGCTGTTGAAATGGGTGGAAAGAATTATACCCGGGTTGTCGCCAATGCCAATGCACAGAATAATATTTTGATTCTGATTCCCTGCCACAGGGTGATTGGAAGTGGAAATAAGTTAACGGGTTACAGGGGAGGCATTGAAAGAAAAAGATGGTTGATCGGCTTTGAGAGAACGTTCAATGAAGCAAATAACAAGGATACGTTGTTTTAGAAATTTAAAAATCACGAACAGTTTAACATGTACTAATTATGAAAGGTATTATCATTTTACTCGTCTTATTGTTAACATTCTCAATGGCTTTCCCTTCAGGTCATACTATCAGGATCGATGAAGACATTGAACTAATCCAACTTTCAGACGGATTTTATATGCACCAAACGTTTGTCAATTCACCTACCTTTGGAAGGTATTCATCCAATGGTCTGCTTGCAATTAAAAATGGCAAAGCATTTATGATTGATACTCCAGTAACCAATGAAACTACCGCCAAAATTGCCACCTATTTAAAAGATTCAATGAACGTTCAAATTGTTTCCTTTACAGGTGGTCACTTCCATGAAGACTGTATTGGAGGAATGGAATACCTTAAGAAAGCAGGCGTAACAACCATTCTGAACAAACGAACTGAAATAAAATGTAAAGAGCTCAACCTACCACTGCCCGATACCACGTTCGATGAAAACTACTTTTTTAATTTCGAGGAGATTCCTGTTGAATGCCGTTTTGCAGGCGGAGGTCATACCGCAGACAATATCATTGTTTACTTTCCCGATCAAAAAGTTATGTTTGGTGGATGTTTGGTAAAAAGCGCGAATTCAAAAAATTTGGGGAATCTAAATGATGCTTTGGTAAGAGAATGGAAATCTACAATTCAAAAAATCATTGATTTATACCCCGAAACCAAATATATTGTCCCGGGACATGGAGATTATGGTGGGATTGATTTATTGTATCACACGATTGAACTTGTTAATAATTATCAGAAAAAGGAATAGAACAAATACTGCACATTTTTATGTTGTTGGATGATTCAACTTTATAGATATTGGTTGTTTCACTGGATCGACCCCAACTTATCAATGAATCGGGGAATGAAAATAATCAAACCAATCAACACCGATATCAAAGCTGCCAATAGCACAGCGGCGGCGGAAAGGTCTTTCGCTTTTTTGATCATCTCATTGGAATCACTTGTAATTGAGTCGCCCAGTCTTTCAATGGCTGAATTAAATAGTTCCGCGATGAAAACAATTCCAATCAGGCAAATAATAACGACCCATTCCATCCGTGAGATAGAAAGCCAAATCCCACATCCAACAGCTACAACAGCTACAACAAAATGTATCAGAGCATTATGCTCCGAAAGAAAAAAATCAGTAATACCGTTGAATGCATATTTGAAGCTCAATATTCGAGCCCTGATCGAAAATTGCTTTCTTTGTTTTCCCATCGCAGTACTATTCGCCTGCAAGTTAATAAAAAACACATCTTGCAACAATTCGATGTAAGTTCGATTTCTTAATAAAAAAACCCCACACCCGATTAAACAGATATGAGGTTAAATTATTAATCTAAACGTTGTTGTAGATCAGGTCTGAAACAGACCGATCAATATATTAAAATCACAGCTAAATCCCTTTGATTGTTTCAATGATCACAACACCATTGGCTCCCCGCGAACCATAAATTGAAGCGGAGGCATCTTTCAGAAAGTTAATGCTTTTAACGTCGCAGGGCGAAATCTCAGCAATGTGCGAAACAACAACACCATCAACAACATACAGAGCACAATTCGATAAGTTAATGGAGCTTTTCCCTCTGATTATGATGTCCTGTTCAGATCCCGGAAAATTATTCTGGTATTCAATCCTTACCCCGGGACATCTCCCATTGATCAATTCAAAAATATTAGAGTAAGAACAGAAATTTTCCTGTTTGCTATTATTAAGACCCGAATACGCATGGGTCGCTTTATTTTTGGTGATATACCCATACCCAACGGCCAAATCAACATTTTCGGGTAATTCTATAAACCTCATCTGCACGTTTACAGAATCAACCTTTGGTTTTACCCGCTTCTTTTCTTTATAAAAGGTCATACCTTTAAACTCCAATACATCTTTATCATTACATACGATGGCAAAATTCCCCAACGAATCGGTCAACGTCTGTGTTCCGGCTTTTTTTGCTGAAACAATAATATTTGTAAGATATAGATTTTCGAAAACATTGACTCTTCCATATACAACCCGGTGTTGGGCTGAAAGCGAAAATGACAATGAAATTCCAATGAGTAATATGATTATTTTTTTCATGACTGTATTTTTTAAATTTTACGCTTCATCAATTTTCTTTCCGGCATGCTGTTTTAAACTCGAATCTGGTTTTTAGACATGCCAACCGGATTTTTCCCCTATACCCTTATAAATATTTATCATTTTATTCCTATTGAAAAACAACCCAGCACGGATTTTGATTAACTTGAAACTAATTTCTAAATTCGTTCTGCAAAAGTCCTTTCTATGATGCTCAATTATTTTTTAACTGGTATAATTCTATTGATAACAAGCGTTATAACCTCACCGGAGAGCGACTGGAAATTGGAGCTCGACAAAGAGGGTATCCGGGTTTTTACCCGCTATGTGGAAGGTTCAGATTTCAAGGAGTTCAAAGCTGATATGGTTATGGATGGAACCCTATCAGAGATTGCTGATATAATCGCCGATGTTGAAAAATTCCCCGAATGGAGCTACAAAACAACATCGGTTAAAATAATCGGAAAAGAAGGGAATACAATTCAGTATTTTTATGTCTCCGACACTCCGAAGTTTCTAAAAACCAGGGTTGCCTTTTTCGAAAGCAAAAAAACAACTGATACAAAAACGAACGAGATAACCTTTTCACTTATCAATATTCAGGGGGACCAACCCATTTCCGATAATGAAATCCTGATTCCAACCATGAAAGGTTATTGGAAATTAACTTCGTTGGGAAATAACAAAGTGCGTGTGATGATGCAAATGCTTACCGAACCGGGAGGGATTATTCCGGCATGGTTGGCAAACCTTGTAGTGGTCGATTCTCCTTTTGTAACACTCAAAGGATTACGAGAACAGTTTAACAAGAAAAGAAATCCTGTCAAATAAAGAATCCTCCCTCATTTAACGAAAAAATGGAAAGTTGGAATAATGAGTCATCCTTTATTCCAACTTTCCATTCATATTTTATTTAAACCAAAACCTACTTGAAAAGTAAGGTATGGTCAACTATTTCAGTTTAGCAAACAATGCCTTCATGCTTACCGCACCCGAAATGATTTCACCTAGTTTTGAAATCTCAACACGATCTTGTTCCATGGTGTCGCGGTAGCGAATGGTCACGGTATTGTCTTCCAACGTCTGATGGTCGACGGTTACACAGAAAGGTGTACCAATGGCATCCATACGGCGGTAACGTTTTCCAATCGAATCTTTTTCATCATACATGCAGTTAAAATCGAATTTCAGTGCGTCTATGATTTCGCGCGCCTTTTCTGGCAGACCGTCTTTTTTTACCAATGGCATCACAGCCATTTTAACCGGAGCCAACTGGGCAGGCAAACGTAAAACAACACGGGTATCTTTTTGTCCGTTCACATCGGCCACCTCTTCTTCGTGGTACGAAGCGGAAATCACTTGAAGGAACATGCGGTCAACACCAATTGAAGTTTCAACCACGTAAGGCACATACGATTCGTTGAGTTCAGTATCGAAATATTGAATTTTTTTGCCTGAAAATTCCTGATGTTGGCTTAAATCGAAGTTGGTACGCGAGTGAATCCCCTCCACCTCTTTGAATCCAAATGGGAATTTGTATTCAATATCCACAGCGGCATTGGCGTAATGGGCCAGTTTCTCATGAACATGGAAACGATAATTCTCAGCTCCAAATCCAAGCGATTGGTGCCAGCTCATACGGGTAGTTTTCCACTTTTCAAACCAATCGAGTTCAGTGCCGGGTTTTACGAAAAACTGCATCTCCATCTGTTCAAACTCGCGCATACGGAAAATGAATTGACGGGCTACTATCTCATTACGGAATGCCTTACCAATCTGAGCTATCCCAAACGGGATTTTCATCCTGCCGGTTTTCTGCACATTCAGGTAGTTTACGAAAATTCCCTGAGCAGTTTCGGGGCGAAGGTAGATTTTCAAGGCGCCATCGGCGGTAGAACCCATTTCGGTTGAGAACATCAGGTTAAACTGACGAACTTCAGTCCAGTTACGGGTTCCGGATATTGGACAAACAATCTCCTCGTCGATGATGATCTGCTTCAGTTCGTCGAGATTACTGTCGTTCAAAGCTTTTGCAAAACGGGTATGAAGCGCTTCCCATTTTTCCTGATATTCCAATACCCTACCGTTAGTTGATCGGAATTGGACTTCGTCGAAACTCTCACCAAAACGCTTGGCTGCTTTTTCAACCTCTTTATTGATTTTTTCTTCGAATTTTGCCAATTGTTCTTCAATCAACACATCGGCACGGTAACGCTTTTTCGAATCCTTATTATCGATCAAAGGGTCGTTAAACGCGTCAACATGGCCTGAGGCTTTCCATATCGTAGGGTGCATGAAAATGGCCGAGTCGAGCCCAACCACGTTTTCGTGCAGCATGACCATGGAATCCCACCAATACTTTTTGATGTTGTTTTTTAATTCGACACCGTTCTGTCCATAATCGTATACGGCGCCCAATCCGTCGTAAATCTCACTGCTTTGAAAAACATACCCATATTCTTTGCAATGAGCTACCAGTTTCTTGAAAATATCTTCAGCCATAATTTTCCTCTATGATTTTGAAATTGAGGTCACAAAAATAGAATTAATAATTGAAATTGGAGAACCATGAAAAAATTTAATGCTCAATTTCATGGCAAATTATTGATAAATCTTTATGGGATATTCTTTTACTTTTCATTTCTTCCAAGTTTCTACATTCTTTATTTTAAAGCCGGTTTGATATCAAATTCTATTATTTTAGGGCGATTGTTCAATAAAATAAATTTTATCTTTCCAAATTACTGATATATCAAAATTTTAGGGATTTACTTTTCATAAAATTATTTCTAAATTACTCTAAATTAAAACTTCTTTCTATATGAGCTTAACTTACATCAACTACAAGGGCAAAAAGATTCTCTTTATTGATTACACGAAGTGCAAAACCACTCAGGATACCATTCAGGTGCTTGAGTCGGTTAGAACAGAATATTTAAAATCGAACGAAGGTATTTTGGCGATAAACGATTTTGCCGATGTAGCTGTAAATAATGAATATATGGAACTGGCAAAAAAATATGCCAAAGAGACATTTGATGCGAAAACTATCCGTAATTCGTGCATTGGAATTACCGGCATTAAGAAAATACTCCTTAGCGCCTACAATTTAACGGTGAAAAATAAATTGATGCCTTTCGACACCAAGGAAGAAGCATTAGAATATTTGGTAAAATAATTGAATCATTATTTATCTGTAAATCGTTTGAACAACCTAAAAAACAACCATGAGCAACTCATTTATCGAATACAAAGGCAAAAAGATACTCTATTCCGACTATTCAAATTGCAAAACACCGCAGGAAACCATCGAAGTTTTGGAACAAACCCGTAAGATTTATGTAAACACTACTGAAATGTTCCTTGCGCTGAATAATTTTTCAAATGCCCCCTCCAATACCGAATACATTGAGCTGGCTAAAAAATATGCCAAAGAATATTTTGATAGCAGAAATATAAAGGAAGCCTGTTTCGGAATCTCCGGAATTAAAAGCATCTTGCTTTCGGCATATAACCTGGTGGTAAAGAACAAAATCTTAAATTTCAACTCGAAAGAAGAAGCATTAGAATATTTGGTGAAATAGTATTTTGCCCTTTTCTCTATCACCCTTCTCTCCTCGTTTGCACTGCATAACGAGGGGGTTTTGTTAACTTGTTGCTACCTCCTGTACCGACAAATGTCGGGAATAAGACGACATAAAAGCCCTAAACTGCCCTACTCATCAGGCTACTCCAATAAGCACAAAAAGTTTTTTTTTAAAAAAGTTATTACAACTCACTCGTACAGAATATAAAAGTTGATTTTGGTTCAAATTTGTTGCTTAGTTACCGGTTTTACAAATTTGTGAAACCGATAAGCGGGGTGGCTTCATCCCAATGGTTTTGTGAATAGCTATAAACTTCCCGATCCAATGCACATCAGAAATAAGCCCGTAACAGAAAAGGATAAAAGAACTGATAGCTTTAGCCAGATAAAATCATGCAATTCGGCTAAAGCCTATCCTTTTCAGCAATAAATTAACTTTCAACCACGACTTAAAAGTAGTGGCAATTAAAGTTGGTTTGTAACCTCTGCTAATAGGGATTTTTCATCCTCAATAAATATCTAAAAACACCTTCACTGTTCGGCCTTATGCCATGTAATTTTAATCCAACGTGCAATTCACAATAAAAAATATCTTGACAAAAAATAATTTGCTAAATATTTTGACAAAAAATAATTTGTTATTACTTTTGACAAATAAATATTTGTTAAAATGAAACTAATAATTGGACAAGCAGCAACAAGCGAATTCTATTACAATAGAAAACCTTTGGTTGACAAATTTTGGAGCAAAGTAAAAAATGGCAATAATATACTAATGTCTGCTCCAAGAAGAATTGGAAAGACTTCATTAATGAGACATTTTGAAGACAAACAAGAAGAAGGCTATCACGTAATATACATTATTACTGAGTCGGTAAACAACGAGAATGAATTTTACAGGAAAATATTTAAACGATTATTTGAAGAATTGAAAAGTTCACAAAAATTCTTTCAAACGGTCGGAAATATAGTGAAACAAAATCGACTTTCTTCTATCGGGGCTGATGGCACCTTCTCAATTGAAGCAAAAGAAATAAATTACTTTAACGAATTGCGGACTCTTATCAAAATCATTGATCTACAAGAAAATAAAATATTGCTAATGATTGATGAATTTGCCCAAACTGTTGAAAATATTAAACTGGACGAAGGAGATCAAAGTGCAATTCACTTTTTAGCCTCAAACAGGGAGTTAAGAATAGATCCTATGTTCAACACAAAGCTTCAGTTTGTTTATGCTGGTTCAATCGGATTAGAAAATGTAGTATCCTTACTAAACCAAATGGGAACTATCAACGATTTATATCCTTTTGTTGTTCCACCATTCAAAAGGGAAGAAGCCATAAAATATATACAAGAAATCCCATTATCGGAGTGCAATTATGAATTTCATCTTGAACAGGTCAATTACTTAATAGAAAAGATAGAATGGTTGATCCCATTCTACATCAATATCATTCTGGACGAAATTGATGAATTATTTTTTGAAAGAGAATTCGAAAAAGTATCAAATAAAGAAATTGATAACGCTTTTGAAAATTGCCTTCTAAAGAGAAGCTATTTTGAGCACTGGCATACTCGGCTAAGAATAAGTCATCGAAGCGAGCACTACAATTTCTCAAAGAAAATTTTGAATAGCCTATCAGAAAATGGAGAAATCACCTCTAATGAGATATTAAACATTGCCGTAGGTCATGGAATTGTTGACACTTATAAAGATGTTTTAAACTCTCTCGTTTACGACGGATACATTTCCGGTTTGAACGACAAATATCATTTTAACTCCCCCCTACTCAAAGAATGGTGGAAACGTAATGTTGCAAATTAAAACAATATGAAAACAGAAGCTGCTTATTTATATAACCCACAAAATCAATCGGAACAAGAATTAATCGATGGTTTTGTAATCCGCCAAAAACAGTTCCAACAAGTATTTGAAATTATCAGAAATGATAAAATGGAGAAGCCTTGTCAGCATTTTATTGTGCAGGGATTAAGAGGTACTGGTAAAACAACGCTCTTGATGCGCTTATACTATGAAGTAATGAGAACTGAAGGTTTGAATAACTGGCTAATACCCATCGTCTTCAACGAAGAACAATATGGCATAAACCGTCTGTATAGACTATGGTACAATATTGCATTAGAACTGGAAGATAGGAGTCAGAATTTTTCAGGGATTGTAACAAAAATGGATGATATTGAAAACCATGATACGTTTGAAGATGACTACCGAGCCATCTTATTTGAAGCATTATGTGCTGGAGATAAAAAATTAGTTGTTTTCATTGACAACATTGGAGATATTTTAAAAAAGCTGAATAAAAAGGAATTACAAACTTTTCGGGAGGTTTTACTTACGAATAGTAATATTAGGGTAATTGCGGGTTCTGCTGTTGTTTTGGAAGGCACTTATGACTATAAACAGCCTTTTTTCGAATTTTTTAAAATCATCGGGTTAAAAGAACTAAATAGCACAGAGACAATTGAGCTTCTGAAAAAAGTCGATGAAGGTAAAGATGATCAAAACCTGGATCACATCATTAAAAACCATCCCGGAAGAATTGAGGCGTTAAGAATACTTACGGGAGGTATACCCAGAACCATTGTGATGCTTTACGAGATTTTTGTTAACGACAGGAATGGCGATTCCTTCCGTGACCTGGAAATTCTATTGGATCGGGTAACCCCTTTGTATAAACACCGAATGGATAGTCTTCCAACGCAACAGCAAGAGATTATGGATGTGATTGCCCTGAATTGGGATGCAATATCGGTAAAACAAATTGCCCGAGTCACAAAGATGGAGAGTAAAGCAATCTCGGCACAGCTTAATGTCTTACTAAAAAACGATTTAATAATAAAAAAAGTAACTTCAACAAAAAACCATTTGTATCAGGTAAAAGAACGGTTTTTTAATATCTGGTACATCATGCGAAATGGCCGCCGTTCTGACAGAAATAAAGTACGGTGGTTGGTAAAATTCATCGAAGTATGGTGTACTCCCGATGAAGTTGATGGCATGGCCAATTCATTTGTAGAAAAAATCAGATCGGGTAATGTATATGACAAATATGCATATCATTTGGCTGAAGCTTATTCCCAAAAAGTTAGCTCGGCAGAACTTCAGGATGAAATATTAAGAATTACTAAGAATTATTTGGAAAACTGTAAGAGTGATTTAAGTTGTCAAATCTCGGATTCCGATATGGAATTTGTAATGAAAGAAATATATCCAAATCTAGATAAGCAAAATGCTTTAGCTCGTTTAAAATTATTACAGGAAAGAACCTCAAATACTGGTGTGTTGGAATTTGTTCAAGGATATATTTATTTGATGCTTTTGGAGGATATTGATAATGCATTGTCTCTTTATAACATATCTGCTGAAAAAGGATTCACACAGGCTCATTTTTCATTAGGTGTTGTCTATAAGGAAAAGAATAAGGATTACGAAAAAGCAGAAAAGTGTTTTCTTAAAGCCATTGAAAAAGGAGACACAGATTCATTAATTGAATTAGCGGATTTGTATTTTAATAATCTCAACAAAATTCAACTTTCTAAAACATATTATTTGAAAGCCATTGAATTTGGTGATGATTCAAGTAAAGCAAATGCCAATTTTTATCTTGGTATTATTTCCCAGTGTAATCATAAAGGAGATGATGATGCTGAAAAATATTATAGAGATTCAATAGAATTAGGAAATGAAACAGCTAAGGCTGCGTTGCTAAATCTATTTATATTTAATAAAGAAAAGAAAAAAGCAATAGATTTCTCAAATGAATTGGATTCTAATAGAGAAGATAATGTATGTAAGCTGCAAATTGCATTTTGTTGGATTTGGGATAATAAGATAGAATTGGCAATAGGTCATTTAAATGAAATGCTTAAAGAATTGAAATTTGATGATGAGTTATTAATTAATGTCTTAAAAAAAGTGATTCATCTTTTGATTAGTAAAAAGCAATTCAATTTTGTGTTGAAAATATTTGAAACAAGAAGTGAATTAAAAGACCGTTTTAAACCCACCTATTATGCCCTGATGATCCTGATGAAAGATCAATTTCCCGATGAATATTTAAAAATGGGAAGCGAACTTGAAGAACCGGTAATCAAAGTGTTAGACGAGATAAAAAAAATTGAAAAAGTATATGTATAGCAAACGAAAAACCTAACAAACACATAAGCCCACAACAGAAAAGAATAATAGCACTGACGGCTTTAGTAAAATTAAATTTGAAGTTTAACAATGGCCAATCAATTATAAAAAACCATCTGACTTTCAACAACGATTTAAAAGTTGTGGCAATTCAAAGCTTGAAAATTCCTTCTTCCTGTATTCATGATGATTTTTTCAGATTTAAAAACCGTTCAGGATTTCGGCTGGCAATCCGGTCGAATTCTGTTCCAAATACCTGTTTGAATTCCGAAATGTAATTCTCCATGGTTGGCCCGAAAAGCAGGATAAAGAAAAAATCGGAACCATAAAGGATTTTGTCTTTCACGCTATCTGGTAGTTGATCGTAAACATTCTCTTTGAAATTAGTCAGGGGTTCTTTGATGGAATAGACACCATCGGTGATTTTTCCGTTAGAAAAGCAGGAAACATCGGTATAGGCATTGGGGTAAAGGGTCACAATGTCGAGGATAGCTTTTGACCAGCTGTCCTGCCAACCCACATGATAAAGGGCATTCCAGAGTTTTTTGCGGTTTTCGTCGCTAATTGCTTTATCGAGGTTGTAAACTACCCGAATGGTTTTTCCTTTCAGTTTAATTTCTTTCTTCAGAAAACACTTTTCAACTAGTCCACGGGTTTCGGCATCATCAATAAGGTTCAACAACGATGAAAAATCATTGCTGGAAAGTTTTTTCAAATCAATTTCATAATTCACATATTTCTCCAGCTCAACTTTACCGCCAAAGTGCGCCATGTTTAGTTTGAGATTGGGATATTTTTCGAATACTTTTCTCCATATTTTTGGATGGTTCAGGGTTAAAGCCCGCTCCTTAATCGCAGCCCTCATCCGTAAAGAAAAGAATGGAATCCCAAACCGTACAATTTCGTTGTCCATTTGCACCAGTTTGTGGTTCAGATTCGCCAGCCCGTCAATTTTTACCGAATTGGCCTGGGTGGAAAATCCTTCGCTTGAACAGTGAACTGTAATGGGGATACTGTGCCTTTCGCAAAGTTCGTAAACACCATTGCTTCCGAACAAAACCGGATCGGTGGGAGAAAAACCCGTTGGGGCATAAAGTTTCACACCAGCAAACAAAGCGCCTTCATCCAGGATTTTTTCTTTCACCAGTTTTACCAAGTCTTGCTTCTTCGACCGACGTGCATCAATGCCCAAAAATGGTTTTACCCGATTACACTTCAACGCCAACGTTTCAATTTCGTCAATCTGGTTCTGAAAATTGGTTTTCTCAAACATTTCGAGGTCAGGCTTCAAAACCTCTTTCCATAAGAAATGATTATCATCGGTTATTTTGACAACCTTGTTACTCAATTTCGGGTATTGAACAGTAAGTTCTTGTAACCGGTTGCGAACGATTGAAACAAATTCCATAGCGACCTCGCGCCAAATCCGTTGCCTGAACTCTTCAATCTTCCCAAGATTTTCGCTATCGGTAAATTCCAAATCCATCATGAGCGGTGTAAGCACAAACTCGTTGTTGTAATACCGGTCGAGAACTTCAAAAACCTCCTCACTCGACATTTTCATGAAAGCATTGAGAAAATTATCGCCTTTTTCAATTAGTTCAGCCAGGTTTTTCTCGGGCAATTTATTGCTGAAACCATCAATTAATTTGAAAAAGGGACTCAGCATAATATCAAAACGCCTGTTTACAATGGCTTTATTGAAAATATGACAGTGAATATCGTAATACATGATCTGCTTTTTTTTATAAAATTAATGCTTTTAAAATGTATTTATAATAACAATTCGAGTCTTTGAAACTGTTTAAAAAAAGAATCAAAAAAATTAACACAGAGAAATATGAAAATACCTCATTCAAATGCATCGTAAATTGTAAGTTTCTACTTCAAATTAATCCCTCTGTTAAGAGAAGACACTGAGAACTCTGAGTTTAAAATCGCAACGCGATTTTGTTTCTCGGTGGCCTCCGTGTATTCTCTAAAAGAAAGTTTTTTAGATGCACGATAAAGAATATGAACAACAATAACTTAATAACTTCAATCAAATTCTCTGTGTTAAATTTAAACAGTCTCTGAGTTTCTTTTTCTATTTTTCTACGAAAATAATCGTAATAAAATTTGCAGATACGACATCCGTCGTATATATTTGTACGACATTAATCGTAGATACATTTTCAATGGAAATTCAAAAGGTAACACCCACAACAGCAGAACTTGAAATCTTAACCATTCTTTGGGAGAACGAACCTTTGACAGTAAAAGAAATTCATGAGAAGCTAATTGAATCGAAAGATATTGGTTACACTACTGCCCTCAAAATTATGCAAAACATGACGGTCAAAGGTTTGTTGCGGCGCGAACCCAATGGGAAGAACCACCTCTACTTTGCTGTTTTCAAAAAAGAGGAGACCCGTGGTAAACTGCTCGACCGTTTTTTGGAATCGACCTTTTCTGGCTCGGCATCAAGCTTGGTGATGCAATTGCTTGGAAATAAAAAAACAAGCAAAAAGGATCTCGATGAGATTAAGAAGATTATCGATCAAATGGAAAACAATCAACAGAACCCATCATGAATACCCTGCAATATATATTCTCTTCCGAATTAATTGAAGCGTTGGGCTGGACCATTGTCCACTCGTTATGGCAAGGGGTAGTTGTCGCAATTGGCTTATTAATTTTGATGCTGCTCATGCGAAAAAACAGCGCCCAAGTGAAATATTTGCTGTCGTTTGCCGCATTAATTATCGTGTTAGCCTGGTCAACGTCAACATTTGTCCAGTCTTTCAACTTTGCCAAAGAAAAGCAGGTTATCAAAGAAAAGATAACCACCAATCCGGATTACATAAAAATCTTACTGTCTGAAAATGTGACAGAAAAAAAGGATATGGTAACCGAAAAAAAGGAAACCATCAATATTCAGTTGATAAAAGTACGCTCCTGGTTTCTTCGTCATTTTAACCTTATCTGTTCAGTATGGATCATTGGGATGCTGTTTTTGACGTTACGATTAATTGGAGGATTCGTTTATGCCCGAAAACTCAGAACCTATCAGTTGGTTCCATTGACCGATGAATGGGTGCATAAGATTGATGAAATGGCTGAAAAACTGGGAATCAAAAGGGCTATCAAATCGTTCTTTTCCCCTTTGGCTAAAACTCCCATGACCTTGGGAACTTTCAAGCCCATCCTGCTGTTTCCGGTTTCAGCCTTTACAGGTCTCTCTTCCAAAGAAATTGAAGCCATTATTGCACACGAGCTGGCCCATGTACTTCGAAACGATTATCTCTTCAACATCATTCAATCGATGGTCGAAATCCTTTTTTTCTATCATCCGGCAGTATGGTTCATTTCGTCGCAAATACGCAGCGAACGCGAAAACAGCTGCGACAACATAGCCATTGAAACAACCGGTGATAAAGTTGCTTTTGTGAAAGCGCTGGCCTCGATCCAAATTCTTAACCTCAGGGAAGAACAATTGGTGATGGCCTTTTCATCGAATAAAAATAGTGTATTACAACGCATTAAACGATTACAAAAACAAGTAGCCATGAAAACAAATTTTATTGAAGGACTGATTGCCGCGGGGGTAATCGTCATTGGACTCACCCTGGCATCCATCACAATGGGAAGCCCCATCACACCGATGCCGAAAGAAGGAAAACAAACAGAAGCAATCCCAGACACTGCAAAACTAACAGAGTTTCAGAAAGACAGCATTCAATCGAAAATGGTAGAAAAGATTGCAAAAGCTGAAAAAGAGCAACAGAACACCGAAGAACTTGAAAAAGTTGTAGAGGTTGCCATGTCGGAACAAGATGAGGATCTGTCGGCTGAAATGGCTGAAGAGATCAATCGCGCAATGGATGAGATCAATGTTGACGAAATTGTCAGGGAAGCGATGTATGAGGCGGCTCAAGCCATGAGAGAAGCTTCACGTGAAGTGGATGAAGCGATGAAAGAAATTGATCGTGAAGATATTAATCGTGATATGCGTGAAGCTGCCCGTGAGATTGAACAGGCAAAAAGGGAAATGGCTCACGATATGAGGCACGATATGGCAGAAGATGGCATTGACGATGAAACCATTGAGGCAGCAATTAAAGCCGCTACCGCTGGGTTGGATATTGCTGCCGATGTTGTGGGAAGCCTGGATATTGAAGGTATAGTATCTGCCGCATTAAATGGGGTTTCAGCAGGTTTAAACTCGATGGGCGAAATAGATCACGACACTTCGCACCACAAACATTGGGAATACAGCTACGACACTGATCAAAATTCTAAAATGAAGGAAAAAGAAAAGGCGAAAGAGAAAAAACAACTGGAAAAAGAACAGCAAAAACTTCAAAAACAGTTGGAAGAACTTCAGAAAAAGATTGATAAAATGGAAGAATAAAAACTGGAAAGTTGGAATGATGGAAAAATGGAACTTCGACAAGCTCAGTTACCATTCCATTTTCCATCATTCTATTTTTTCATTCTTTTCAATCCTGAGAAATCATCATTCAAAAAAACAGATTCCAAAAAATACTTTCTTTTAGCTTTCTATCTTCTTAAAAATATTTAGAAGGAACTTTTCAGCATCGGGACACCATAATCCATTATTCCTGGAACAAATGGTGCTGAGTTGTGCAAAAAAAGGATTTTCCTTTCCTCTTTCTTCAAAATCGGTTATGGCGGTAAGCGGCATGCTGATATGGGTATATATCAACTTCTTACCACCGGGAATACCAGGCAGATTCAGGGTTGTATCAATCACTGCATCGAGTCCGCCAATGTGTGTTACAAGTCCGGCAGGGTCCATTCCCTCTCCTACATAGAAAAGCGCCTCTTTCATATCATCGGTGTTACCTCCCGATGTTCCAACGATGTGTGTTGTGAGATAATGCACATTGTAAAAGTTAAACCTTGCTGAAAAATCGGGTTTTGGAGGGCCTGCAAAGAAATTGAGACAACCATCGGGTGCCAGTATGCTATCAGCCTGTTCTATCAGCGCCGATACCGGAGCAAAAACAATTACATCGTCAAACCCTTTCCCAAGTGTCAACTCACGGAGTGTTACTCCCGGGTTCTCCATGGTACTGGTATTCACATATTGTAATTTTATCCCATTTTTTGCGGCTTGCTCAACGGTATAAAGCGATGCGGCACGGTCTAACCGAGTTTGATCAATATCGGTAACCACCAAAAGTCCGGGTTGACGGTCTTTGCGATGGATGATGTAATTGATTGCAGCCAACCCCATAGGCCCGACCCCAGCCAGAATTGCCATGTTTCCTCCCTGAACAATATCCATTTCATGAATATACGACCCTCGTCGGGTGTGGTATTGTGCATGCATCGTACCAATCACACACGAAAGAGGTTCGGCCAGAGAAGCAGCATAGTATCCTTCACCGTTGAATTTCAACAGGCATCCATTTTCCATCACCTCGTTTGGGATAATGATATAGGTTGCATCGCCACCAACGTAAGGATAGGAATAACCAGGAGCGCTCAAAATCCCAACCGGGCCGTTTTCATAATTCAAGGCAGGTTGGATCGAATATTTATCGCCGGGTTGAAATTGATCGGCCCATTTACTTCCAACCTCAATGATGTCGCCTGCAAATTCATGTCCGATCATGGTAGGATTGGTGGCTATATCCTTTGGAATCCGCTTGTGTGCTGTACCCTCGTGCGAAGCTTTGTACGACGACATGCATATTGAATCGGTAACAACCCTAGCTAAAATTTCATCGTCTTTTATTTGAGGCAACTCAAACTCTTCGAGCCGCAGGTCATTCTGACCATATATCCTTACTGCACGTGTTTTCATTATCTGTCGAATTTATAATCCACTAAAACCAATTATGATATTTACTTCTTTCACACCGAAGCTATTTAAGACATTGCCCCTACCCTTTTCAATTTCAGTCGCTCTTCCGTTGGGAAAGCAGTTCCCAGGTTCCAAACCAAGCACATATTCCCCTTCGCCGGTCATTTTCCATTGAGTAAAACAGGGCAATTGCTCTTTAAGCCAACTGACCTTGACACCAATTCCTGTGGAAGGATTCTGAAGCTGATAGCTGCTGAATTTGTTTTCATCGGCTTCAAGTTCATGCAGATAAACAATTTCATTAAAATTGGCAATTGGCTCTGAAAACTCATTCCAACTGGCAGTTGGCGCATTTGAGCCGCGAACGGAGGTAGACTTTGGCGAAATGGTCAGCTTTGAATCGTTTGAAAACAAAGGATATCCCCAGTTGAAATGGTAAAGCAACATCAATGGTTCAGCCTTGAAACCCTCGTTTACAATGCGGTCGGTTAAAACGATCTCGTTGTTCTGGCTGTTTACCTTGATTGTACGATAACACACCAGGTTTTCACCAAACACTTTCGATTCGCGTATTTCGCCGCTTACCTCAATAAAATACTGATCATTTTTCCAGTACTGGTTGATGTTGACGTTTTCAGCAGAAATTGAGGTATACCGGCCATGCAAACCAAAATGCTCTCCTTCGGTATCGCAGGGTGAGCCAACGTTTCGCAAACCACAGGTAACCAACATGCCACCGTTGAAACTACGCAACCAACCTATTTCCCTGTCGTCGAAATTGGTTGAGTTTACCAATCCGTTCCTTGAAACCCATGCCATTGGAACCCCTTCGTAGTAAGCATCAAAAATGTCCATCCCACGGTCGGGCACAATGGTAAAATCGAGCCCCAGCCCGTTTCGAACCCTGATGATTGTACAGTTCCTCCCTTTCCCTTCGGCAACGGTTATTTTTTGTGCACCTGCCAATTGCTTTATACTGCCAACCCTACTCAGTATCTCTTTTTTAGTGAAAGTATTTCCAAATAATTTCATTGCTTTACTTATATAGTTTCTCGTAAAACTTTTTGATGATAGCAGAAGCTACGGGTATATAAACCTCATCCCTCCTGTATTTTTCAGTCAAATAGTGGATGGAAGGCTTGAAGTTTTTTGCCAGCATTTTACTGTTGAGATAATTGTCGAAAACAAGTTCCTCGATTTTATCCTTCGACAATTCATGTTCCAGCTCTTTAATCAACGTTTCGGCCAAAACCTTTCCGGGCACTGATTCCAGGTTTCCCCAAAGGTTCACCTTAACAATCCCATCTTCATGCAATTTTCCCAGGTCTTCTTCCTTGAGGCTCGAAGTACCGTGCAGTACCAGCCTACGCCCGACCAGTTTGCTTATTTCGCGGGCCTCTTTGCTGTGGTATTCAACCGAACCTTCGGTGCGGCGGTGTTCCGTTCCCAAATTGGCGACCATGAGGTCAACCCCGGTTTCTGTATAATATTTCAACGCCGTTTCGGCCGAGGTGATGTTGTCGATAACCCCGGTGCGTTCGTTGTTGGCATTGTAGTTATATATTTCGTCGACAGCGCCTTCAATGATAAAATTGGCGCGGTATTTTTCCCTGAATTCATTCATCATCCTCACATTGTCTTTGAGGCTGTAATGGCTGCAATCCCACATCACCGATGAAATGAAATCGCGGTATTCTTCCACAATCCAATTGTCTTGTCCCGGCTGTGCATGATCGAGATGGACAATTACATCGATATCGGAATAGGGGCCATCATTCCGCGCCAACCGTTCAATATCTGACTTCACAGCCAGCATACCCTCCCTGAAATCGGCCAGTCCGGTATAATTTTTCAGTTGTTGACGGTCTTCATAACTGGCAGTAAATGCGATGATCAGCGGCAGGTTTCCCTGAATATTTTTTTCTTCTTTATACGCTTTTGCCCCGCGAAAAATGGCCTCGGTGGTGTAGACACTTTCAGTGCAAAAACAGGGCAGACTCGATGTTGTGTTGATGAGCGAATTCAATATTTCTCTGGCTTGTTCGCCATTGGTTATAATTGCCATACAATTTTGATTAAAAGTTTAATTCTTCAAGTTTATTTCCCAGTGTGATGAATTGATTGTAGACCGTTTCGTAAATCTCTTTTTTCGAAGGGTCGGGAGATAGCTGTATGATTTCGGGATTGTCGGTTACCGGTATTCTTTCGATACCTTTTCCGCTCTGCATACTCTCCCTTACAAGGAGAAATACACCCCGGCTCGATGCTTCGGCTTCGGTGAATACCGATACTTCGCTTTGCAGAACATCGGCAATAATTTGGCAAAGTGGCTTGTTCTGCGATGCGCCACCGCTTAAGATTACCCGTTTGAGCTGAATTCCCGAAGCACGGATTGAATCGATGTTGAACCTGATTTCAAAGGCAATACATTCCATTAAAGCCCTGAGCAGGTGGCATTGGTTGTGGTGTAACCCCAAACCATAAAAACCTCCCCGGATGGTTGGATTCCAACGGGGCGATCCTGCACCCGAAAAATAGGGTAAGGCAATCAACCCTTCACATCCGGCAGGAATCAACTGAACATCGTTCAATACCTCGTCGTAAGAACGGTTTGAACACTGAACCTGTTCGAAAAACCATTTGACCAACCCGCCTGTATTCCAGATAGGTGGCTCGTATTCCCATTTTCCGGGCAGGGCGGCGCAGTTTAAAATGATCTTGTGATTTAAAGCCCTCACCGGTTTGTTGAGGGTCATCGATAAGGCCGATGAAGTGCCAATACCAATACTGACCATCCCCTCTTCAATGGCGCCCACCCCAACGGCAGCGGCTTGCTGATCGCCAGCGCCCATGTACAACTGAACATCGGCAGAAAGACCTAGTTCAGCGGCAATATCAGCCTTTAAACTGCCAATACAGGTTCCGGGTTCATACAAATCGGGAAGCTTGTTCCGGTCGATTTCAAACGTGTTGAAAATCGTATCTGACCACTTCCGGTTGATCACATCGAGCATGCAAGTGCGCGATGCAATGGAGAATTCGGTTACGGCTTTTCCACTCAAACGCGAAAGGATATAATCTTCAGCCTGAAGGAATTTGAAAGCATTTGCGTAAATCTCTTGTTGATGCTTTTTAATCCACAGGATTTTTGATAAAGACCAGGCTGGATTGGCTACCAGCCCGGTAATATCGTATATGGCTTGCTCTCCAAGCTTTCCCACTATTTCATCACCTTCGGCACAGGTACGACCATCGAGCCAAATAATGATGTTGCTGAGTGGTTCAAACTTTTCATTGATGGGAACGATGCCTTCGCGCTGACTGGTAGCAGAAATGGCAGAAATAGAATTTCTGATTTCGGGGCTAAAGTCACGAAAAGTTTCTTTCACAGCAGTCCACCAATAATGCGGG
>Ga0209373_10001127_pt1 | contig 34082 bp, 25 predicted proteins | sample Higcelweek5metaG_FD_187173 | JGI IMG/M metagenome (GOLD analysis project Ga0209373, IMG submission 187173) | Freshwater pond sediment microbial communities from the University of Edinburgh, under environmental carbon perturbations - High... | ecosystem: Environmental > Aquatic > Freshwater >... | reverse complement strand
AAGATTCTGCTTCAGGATTTTAATCAAAGAGTTTATATCATTTCCATCAGGAAAGGTTGTGAAATAGATTCCACTTTTATTGGTGCCGAAATACTGTCAATATCGGGTGTGCCACTTGAAAAATACATGAACGACAGTATATTTCCCTACATCAGTGCATCGACCGTCCAGAGCCGCTGGATGCAAGGTGTGTATAGTCTTCATTCCGATTTCAGCACCAGGCCTTTTGATGCGACGGTCCGAAAACGTGACGGCAGCGTAGCCAATATTCATCTGTTGCGAAACGGAGAGAAAACCAGAACAGATGAGGATGAATATTGGGGTGTAACAAGTAATTATTCCGGGAAGCGCGTCGATCTGAAAATGCTGGACAACGGCATTGCATGGCTCAGCATCAATAGTTTTAGTGAAAAAGTTATTGATCTTGTTGCTGAGCAGGTCAATACAATCAACACATCAAAAGGTGTTATTATCGACTTGCGCAATAACGGAGGTGGAAGCACCGAAGCCGCATGGTACCTGCAATCGCTGTTGTCGAAAGAAAAATATTTTTTGAATTTCGGCTGGGAGACGCGCGTGAATAATGGTGTGAGAAAAGCCAACGGCAATTGGATGGATGAGTACAAAGAATACTATTTGAATCAGGCAACTGAAAAAGTAAATCCGGATACGATTTTTATTTCCGATACCATCAACCGGATTACGGTTCCTGCAGTCATTCTTATTGGCCGATATACTTTTTCTGCAGCCGAAGATTTTCTGATCAATATGTATGAAGTTCCCGGCAGACCACTGTTTATCGGTAGCGAAACCGGCGGCTCAACCGGCTCTCCGCTGGTAATTCCGATGCCCGGCGATGGTTACGGCAGACTCTGCACACGCCGTGTTTGTTTTCCGCAAAGTATGAAACCGTTTCTGAATAAAGGCATTTCGCCCGATATCATCATTGAACAAACGCTTGACGATTATCTGTCCGGAAAAGATGTTGTCCTTGAAAAGGCTGTACAGGTTTTGAATTCAAAGAAGTGATCGAAAAGTTTCTAAATTCGATATTTCTCATTATCCTATTGAAAAATGAAAGCTTTATTTGTATCAACGCTGTTGTTTTGTTTCAATTTTGGTTTTGCTCAAAACACCAACTACATTGAATCCTATCACAAGGTGCTCCTTCAGGGCGATTTGCGGATGCTTGAGCATGAGTATGATTCCGCATTGTACTTTTATCAGAAAGCATTCTCTGCAGTTCCCTATGCTTTTTGCTTTGATTATTTAAGTGGCTCGTGGGTCGCTCACAAAGCCAAACGCGACGATCTTGCACTCGTTTTTTTGGACAGCGCTGTAGTGCGTGGTTTATATATTGAAAAAATTCCACGCTTCTGTTTTAAGAGCAAAGTTGCATGGAATGCCTATAAAACAACACGCTATCCACAGCTGTATGCTGCTGGTATGGCCAGACACAATGCGTCGGTGCTACGATCTGTTGACAGCTTGTTCACCATTGACACTACTTTGAGATGGAATTCAATCAGAAATAATATTTCAGATGAAGAATTTATTGAACAGTCAAAAATTCCTGACAGCACCAATGCTGTTTATGTAATGCAATTGATGTCTGCCGGTCTTGCCGGTGAGTCTCAACTGGGTTATATTCACAGCGGAAAAATACAAACCATATTGATTCATGGTATTTTTGAAAATCAAAATTTCATGTACGAAATCTATTCAAAAGGTATGCTATCGAAACGTGTTTATTATTACTGCATTTTGAGAAATACGCGGGATTGTTATATAGATACAAAATACTCATCTGCTGATAAAACAACCTCCCAATCTGACAAAGACATAAATCGTGTGAACGACGGCATACCAACATTTGATATGGAGAAAAAACTGAAACGAATCAAAAACCGGTATTATTATCCCATTTGAAATTATAATCTCGTATTTCTCGTTTCGTATTTCTTATTTCGTATTTTTTCACGTCTCTCGTATTCCCACATCGGAGTGAGCCGCACATACGACGAAGTCGTCACTCCGCCGCGGCGGACGCGAAGCGTCACATCATTTAATATCTCGTATTTCTCATCTCGTCCGCCGCGGCGGATTCTCATTTCGTATTTCGTATTTCGTATTTATTACGTTTTTTCAAAGGTGCTTCGCGTGCTACGTCCCCGCAGCCCTGAGCTTCGCACACTCAGCATTCAGGGCATCGGGCTATTAATATTGGACTACGCCTGTAGTCCCTTTCAAAGGATCCAACTATAGTCATTTTTGGAGTAAACGTGTATGAACTCGAGCTCCTTACGCCTTATGCCTAACGCCTTATGCCTAACGCCTATCTCGTAAATCGTATTTGTTCACGTCGCTCATATTCCCACATACGACGAAGTCGTCACATCGCCGCAGGCGCACATTTCCACATTTATCTCGTATTTCTTCCGCCGCGGCGGAGCGGGACCGCATGCCCTATGCCGCCTGCTTTAGCACATCATCTCATTAGCAAATCAGCACATTTGTTTTTCTTACGCCTTATGCCTTACACCTAATTTCATACTCCCACATACGCACAGCGTCACATCGCCGCAGGCGCACATTTCCACATGATCCCAAACAAAAGCATAAACCCGGGCTGTGAAACATTGGCGTGATCAATGATTTCGGTATTGAATAAATTGGTCGCATTCACGGTGAAGCGCAGTTGTTTCCACTGATAAAACACGCCTGCATCGGCCAGCCAGACTGGTTTATACGGTACTTCGGCCAAATACACTCCCTCCGAAAACGGCGTGTAGCCTCCTGCGCGGTCCTGCCAGCCCAGCTGCCACGTGAATCCTGCATCAGCAGTAAGGCGGTGCGTAGCTTTAATGTCGAGTTTGTGTTTCATGTAATCGAGCACATACTGCGACACAAATCCTTCGCTCGATTTATTGCTAACCAGAAATGTATAATTAACACTGACGCGTTGCAGAAAAAATTTCTTTCCAAAAAATTCAGGCAGCATTGTAAAACCGCCCTCAATGCCGCTTACATTCACTTCGGTCAGGTTTTTACATGCCCATACGGTGGAGGTATCGTCGCGCACCCAATCAATCATATTGATGCCGTAGCGCTGAAATCCGGCTACTTCGGCCAGTATGTTTTTATGATTCCATTTTAAGCCGCCTTCAATACTGATTGCTTCTTCGGGCAACAGCAGCGGGTTTCCGATGTTGGTCGGTGACGAGTAATATAAATTCGTAAAATTCGGAAGTCGCAAACTGCGGTTGGCTGTTGCAAAAATCCGTAAGGGCTCAGTTATCTGAAAACCCAGATCAATTCCGGGATACACGCTTACATCGTGTTCGAGATAATTGCTGAAATACAACAAGGCGCCACCCGAAACACTGAATTTTTTCGTGGCAAAACGATGTTCGGCAATGATGCTGAAACCGTTTCTCTGCGCCGATTTTGTATAATACGCACTGTCGGTGCCAGCTACCTGAATCGGATCGTTCATAGTAGTTCCGAGTACATTACTAAGAATATGTTCCATGCGGAAATCGGCTCCCAGTGAGGTCTTGTGCTTTTTCCACGAAAATGTTTTATGCATGTTTGCACCGGCCACGTCGGACAAATGATAGTTGTGATTTTTATACCACGCAGGCGGATTGTTGCGGAATAGTTCGAAGCGATCATAGTGCCTACGCCAGTAAACATTGGCTTTCCACGACTGTGCATTGGTGTCGGACAATCCTGCAGCTGCAAAAATTGTTGACGTTTCTTCGAATTGATTTGGAAATTTCGGCGAATAAAAACTGTTGGCACCAAAGCCTTTGCGCACGTAACCGGCCTGCACATCAGCTTTTGTTTTACCGATTTTTGCATTCATACGATAATAGGCATTGGCTTTTTTGTAATCGGTATTTTCGGTATAGCCGTCGGTTGTGCTGCCACTCAATGACAATATATGATAAACCTTTTTTGTTTTGAAAGGCAGATTGGCAGCCAGTTCTGCGCTGCCATACAAACCGCCGCGCAGCGATACTGATGGTAATGCTTTGTCGGGCGAAGCTGTAATGATATTGATGGCGCCTGCAAATGCATTGGGTCCGAATATACGCGCGCCGGAGCCCTGTAAAACTTCGATTCGTTCAATGGCGCTCACATCAACCGGAATATCCATATTGTGATGACCCGTCTGCGGGTCGCTTATATTCACGCCATTGAGCAGAATCAACACCTGATCGAAGGTGCCGCCGCGCATTGAAATATCGGATTGAGCGCCTGTGATGCCGCGTTGGCGTATGTCGACACCCCGCACATATTCAAGTAGTCCGCCCAGATCGGTCACCGGCGCCTGTTGTATTTCTTCGGGACTGATCACGTGAACCACGCGCAGCAGCTCGGATTGCACAGTCGGTGCTATTTGCGCGCTGACAATAAACGGTGTGAGCGAAATTTTCTTAATGCTGTCGTTTGGAATACTGTCGTTGTTCACCTGAGCAGTCCCACTTAATTGTATCAGCAGGATTGAAACGAAAAGAAAAACATTCGCAGCTGACTTTGCTGAAAATGAGATTTGATGCGGCTTTCGAAAATAATTCATGGCGGGGGCGGTCTTGAAATTTCGGGCAAAGGTAGAAATACTGAGTATGTGCACTGTTATTTTTTTCGTTAAAACACCGACACTGCTGTAATACTATCAAATAGCATTTTCCTGCGCGTTTGGAAACTTGTGGGACCTATTTTAATGGCACCTTGAAAAACTCGGTTTTATCATATCCAGCCCCGCCGCTGTCATCCTGAGACTACCAGCAAAACACGTTTTGTAACCAGAAATTAAATGACACAAAAGCTGCTGTCACGCTGAGCGGAGTCGAAGCGTCGGCAGCGAAAATCAACAAAAGAAAGAGGCGGAAGTATCGAATGAGATCCCGTCTCGGTGGACGGGAATTACGTTCGACTTCTTTTGTTGATTTTCAGAGTTTTAAGCAAGTGTGTCTTTAGCAGCGGTTCCGATGGCTATCGCAACGAAGTATGAACAGCGGGGTAAACTCCGTCGAAGAGTAGACAGGCGAACTGACCTTTAAGGAGTAGCGTCAGCAGGATAGACTCCGTCGAAATATCCATGCAATCACTAGAATCAATAATAATATGATGACTTTATCACCTCCCGCCATTCATGCGGGTATTGATGTCACGCGCATTTGGTTTTTCTTTGCTGGTAACACACTCAGTAATAATAATGTTTTTGAACCGATACGTGATTTTTCGGGCCGGATCCTGCGGTGCAACAAATATCTGCTGTGTTTCGTCTGCACCAATGGTCACCATATCCGTTTGCTCCTGCCGTGAATTCACCAGCATTTTGCTGCTGTTGCGTCCTTCTATTACATAACTAATCCTGAAATGTATACTTTGCTGACTGCTGTTTTTGGCAAACAACACGCTGCCATCCTCACTGTACACTGTCAGACTGCCCGATACGGCAGTGCTTTGAGCAGGGACAATTATAACTAAGGCGAAAAACATAAAAATAACGATGTGGCATTGTTTCATGTAGACAAAAATTAGTTTTCAAAGATAATGTGTAATTGCTTTCAAAACAAATTTGAATTGTTAACATGTGTGGAAAAATGAATCAGAATTCAATGAAGCAGCATTTCTTACCGGTTGATTAGCCAGTGAATGTAGCACCAAATACTGACCTGCAGCCAATTTTGCTTCATGCTGTTACATGTTCCCTGTTGACGTTTATTCAACATATTCAATCACGAATTTATGCTCAATCAAAAAGGGGCGGTCAAAACATTTTATTTTTCTCTTTTCCGCAGCCCCATACCCAAAAAAATCAGATATTTGCACCACTTTAATAACCAAAATAGACAATCATGTCCGGAAAAACTTTTGCCGAGAAGATTTTCAATGCCCCTGCGGGGAGCATCGTTTTTGCGAAACCTGATATTGTGCTGTCTCACGACAACACCGCCAGCATTGCCGGCACTTTTAAAAAAATGAACGGTGAGAAAGTCGCTCATCCCGACCAGCTTCTCATTGTGCTTGACCACAATGCGCCGCCCACCACTTCGGGGCTGGCAAACGATTATCAGGCTATCCGCAACATTGTGAAAGAGCAGGGAATTAAAAAATTCCACGATGTTGGAAAAGGAATTTGTCATCAGCTGATGGCACTGCATGCCCGCCCGAAAATGATCGTGGTTGGCTCTGACAGCCACAGTTGTACTGCCGGTGCCTTCAATGCTTTTGCTGCCGGAATCGACCGCACCGAAACAGCTGGTCTCTGGAAAGCAGGCGAAACCTGGTTCCGCGTGCCCGATTCAGTGAAAATCACACTGACCGGAAAACTCAATAAAGGCGTGTATGCAAAAGATCTTGCCCTCTGGATCATTGGTATGATTGGCAGTGCAGGAGCCGATTACATGTCGATTGAATATCATGGCGAAGGTGTCAAAACTTTGACGGTTGCCGATCGCATGGTACTGGCCAATCTGGCTTCGGAAATGGGCGCCAAGAATGCTGTCTTCCCGGCCGACGAAGTGCTCGAAAATTATTTCGGACAAAAATTCGAAGGTCTCTGGGCCGATGCCGATGCCAAATATATCCGCGAAATCAATATTGATCTCGCTACGATTTTCCCGGTGGTCTCTGCACCGCATAATGTCGACAATGTAAAGGCTGTGAGCGAAGTTCAGGGCACCGAACTGCAACAGGCAGTCATCGGAACCTGCACCAATGGCCGCATCGAAGATTTACGCGAAGCCGCTGCAATTCTCAAAGGCAACAAAATCCCCGAATTCTTCCAATTGCTGATTATTCCGGCTTCGATTGAGATTTATTCACAAGCTTTGAAAGAAGGTCTGATTGACATTTTTATGGCTGCGGGCGCCAATATTCTGACGCCTTCCTGCGGTCCGTGTCTTGGTACCGGACAAGGTATTCCGGCCGACGGATACAATGTGATTTCAACTGCCAACCGCAATTTCCTTGGTCGCATGGGAAATAAAAACGCCAACATTTATCTGGCTTCTCCCGCTACAGTGGCCGCTTCGGCATTGGCCGGAAAAATCACGGATCCGCGCGGTATTCAGGGCAACGATACATTTCCGTACAGCATCGAGCAAAGTCCGACGGTATCGATTCCTGAAGGCGAAAATCGTTTGCTCGGAAATACATGGAATTACACCGATGTGAACAATCTGAACACCGACCAGATGTTTGCCGGCAACCTGACGTACAACATCAAGAGCAGCGAAGGCGACAAGATTATGCCGTACTTGTTCAAAGGTTTTGACGAAGCTTTTTCTGAAAAAGTCGGAGCAGGGCAGCTCATCATGGCCGGAGCTAATTTCGGTTGCGGAAGCTCGCGCGAACACCCGGCGGTAGGTCTTGCTTTTGCCGATGTGAAAGCTGTGATCTGCAAATCGGTCAACCGCATTTTCTACCGTTCATCCATCAATCAGGGACTGCCGATCATCGTGCTGCCCGAAGCAGTGGATGCCTACAAAGCCGGTGATGCTGTTGAACTCGATTTCGCTGCAGGCAAACTCACTGTGGGCGACAAAGTGTTCACTTTCAATCCGCTGCCCGAAAAGCTGATGAACATCTTCGCCAACAAAGGGCTGGTAAATTATTACAAGAAAAACTAAACACAATATTCCACCGTCCGACTGCAAGGAGGATGTGGAATCGTTGTGTTTATGCGCTCTTGAAACCGACGATTCCATATCCGCCAGACGGCGGACGATGGAATATCGGTTACACCGATGCACTACTACGACATCCATACACATCGCGAATCGCAGTCTCCATCGGTGACAAGCATACTGAATGTGATTCCGGGACAAGCCGTTCCGGAATCATTTTTTTCGGCAGGCATACATCCCTGGTACGCGAAAGACGCATTGGTAGCGGATTTACACGATTTTGCAACCAGTCCGAAATGCCTGGCAATTGGTGAATGTGGTCTCGATTCAGTAAAATCATCGTTGTCGGTTGACGACCAGAAATTGCTTCTGCGAGCTCATCTGGAGCTGGCAACGCAACATCACAGACCCGTTATTTTGCATGTTGTGCGGAGTACAAATGAATTGTTTCAACTCGTAAAAGAATTTCCGGAACTGGTGTACATCTGGCATGGATTCACAGGAAACGAAGACATCTGTAAACAATTTCTACCATTCAATATGTATTTTTCTTGTGGTCAGCGAGGATTGAAAAAACCTGAAAGCTGGCTCTCAATGCCGGAAGGCAGATTGCTGTGTGAAACAGATGATTCGGACATCCCGATTGAACAGATTTATGCAGAACTGGCTGCCATCCGAAATGAGTCGGTGGAGCAGCTTTCGAAAATAATTGAAAACAACGTATTCAGAATATTCGGACATGAGTTGGAATGAAAGGACAGAACTGTTATTAGGCAGCGATGCTGTTGAAAAACTGGCACAGTCGCATGTACTGATTGCTGGCCTTGGTGGCGTTGGAGGTATGGTAACCGAAATGCTGGTACGGGCTGGTATTGGCGAAATCACGGTGATTGATGCTGACACCATTCACGAATCGAACCGGAACCGGCAGCTGATCGCGCTTGCCAGCAATGAAGGACAGAGTAAAGCTGAAGTGTGGAAAAATCGCTTATTAGAAATTAACCCAGCACTTCGAATTCATGTGAAAGCTGAATTTTTGCGCGACGAAGCCATTCCAAAATTACTGGAAAATAAATTTGATTTTGTGGTGGATGCCATTGATACTTTAGCGCCGAAAGTATTTTTTATTTACCATACCATGCAACAAGGCTATCCGCTTGTATCGAGCCTTGGGAGCGGGAGTAAGCTTGCCCCTGAATTGATAAGGATTTGCGATATTTCGGAGTCGTACAATTGCACGCTGGGCTTTTATGTCCGCAAGCGACTACACAAACTCGGCATCCGCAGCGGCTTTGACGTAGTGTTTTCTCCTGAAAAACAAATAGACAATGCTGTTATTCCTGATGACAGCGACAAAGCCATCAAATCAACCATTGGCACCATTTCGTACATGCCCAATGCTTTCGGAACTTTTCTCGCAAGTGTTGTGATACGGCGACTGTTGGGGATTGAAATACAAAAACTTTAGAACAATTAGTCAGCAGAGACATTATTGGTTTTCTGAATAATAATAAGGGTTTCAGCCAAGACATAACTTTTATTTGTCGAAGTAATGCATAAAAATAGCATGACAAAACACGTGTTTGAACAATTAAAAATTGTATATGTGACAATACTTTGTACTTTTGCACAAAAAAAATGAAAAAATCACTATTTGTATTAAGTTTTTTGCTTGCAACGTTTGTAAGTCAGGCACAAATTCTTTTTGATAACGGTCCGATTTATAATAGTATCGGAACGGGAGCAAGTGGAGCAAATGAAAGCGTTCTAATGACAACAACCTTTGGCATGGGAACCATTGGTTTTGGTAATCAGGCATCGGCATTCAACCGGATAGCAGATGATGTTGTAATTTCGGATTGTTACTGGAGAATTGATTCCGTTGTGTTTTATGCTTATCAGACCGGTTCAACGACAACTTCGACAATTACCGCTGTCAATGTGCGTATGTGGGATAGTATTCCGGATGCGGTGGGAGCCAGTGTTGTTTTCGGCGACACTCTTACCAATCGGTTGCTGCGAACTGACTGGACCGGTGTTTATCGTGTCACGGAAACAACAATAGGTGCTACAACCAGACCCATTATGTTTAATGTTGTCGATTTTGAAGGAATTATTGTTCCTGCGGGAACGTATTGGTTCGACTGGCAAAGTGCCGGATCACTTACTTCGGGTCCGTGGGCTGCACCGATTGCTTTACCAGACACCAATATCACCGGCAACGGTATGCAAAGAATGATTGGTGCTACATGGAATAATGCCCTTGATGGCGGAACCGGAAACCCGGCGCAGGGATTCCCTTTTAAAATTTATGGTGAAGCTATTAACATTACTTCTAATGTAGTTAGCGAAATCGAAGCATGCGAAGGATCTTCCGTAGTTCTCGGTGGTTCACCATTGGCAACCGGTGGCATCGGATCACTTGATTTTGCATGGACTCCGGCTTCTACACTCAACGATTCAACACTCGAAAATCCTTTGGCCAGTCCGCTCGACACAACGATTTATTATGTTCAGATCAGCGACTCTTTGTCGTGTGTTGTTTTCGATTCTGTGAAGGTAAATGTTCATATTATTGATAATTCAGTTACCGTTACCGACAGTTCTCTGGTTGCTAATGCCTCTGGATTATCGTACCAATGGGTTGATTGCAATAATGCTTATGCTGAATTTTTTGGTGCTGTTGACCCTTTGTTTGAACCAACCCTTACCGGCAATTTTGCTGTTATTATGAATGATGGTTTGTGTGCTGATACTTCTGATTGCAATATGATTATTGTTGATGGCTTGGATGATTATTCCGATCGCGTAACATTATATCCGAATCCGGCCGATGACAATTTATTTATTTCCATTAAAGCAACTGCTTCAAATGTTGAGTATCGTCTGTTTGATATGGATGGAAGAATGGTTATGTCCGGTGAAATTCAACAGCAGTGTAATATCTCTGTTCAGGGTTTGGAAAATGGTGTGTATAATTTACAGCTCTCTGGCGATGGCGTTACAAGCAGCCACAAACTGATTGTGCAGTAAAATATTTTTTCCCGCTTAAAGCCTCGTGAAAACGGGGCTTTTTTTGTGGCGCTCAGAATTTCCATAGAGTCAGCATTGACCATTTTGTGGTGCCAAACAAAGTGAAAAAATAATCAGGACGGTAGACTATAAAAAAAATCCTTGTTGATGGATGTCCGGAAAGTCAAACTCAAAGCCCTCGTTCAGCAGATTGGATGGTATGACCTGTTGTCCTTTCAAAATAACATCGGCGCTTTTTCCCAACATTAATTTCAATACAAATGCCGGAACAAACAGCCACGCAGGACGATGCAAGGCTTGCGCCAGTGCGCGCGTAAACTCTTTGTTGCTGATAATTTGCGGTGCAACCAGATTATACTTTTCCGATGGATTTTGCTGCAACAGAATATGCAAAACAGCTTTACAAAGGTCGTGAATGTGAATATACGAAAATGCTTGTTTTCCGCTTCCCATGCGACCTCCAAGTCCCATGCGAAATAACGGAAGCAATTTTTTTAAAGTGCCTCCTTCTTTTCCAAGCACTACACCCAGCCGGACAATGCTTTTCCGTACATATGCAGGAGTCGCATCAGCAGCCAATTCCCAGCGTTTGCAAACGTCAGATAAAAAGTCGTTGGCAAAGAAAATACTGTCTTCGCTGTGTTGATGACTGGTGTCGTAAATGCCAACAGCAGATGTACTTATAAAGCGCTCCGGTGGCTGATTACAGAGTGACATGGCCTTGCATATATTGTTTGTGGAAACCAGCCTGCTGTTCAGAATTTCCGCTCTGTAGCTGCGTGTCCAGCGTTTACCGATGGAAGCTCCTGCCAGATTGATCACGGCATGGCAGCCGTCAATGCGGTCTGCAAGCGCTTGTACATCGTGCTGATACAAAGTCCGGGGTAAAACCAAAACAGTAAATCCGGATTGTTGCAAAGATGTTTTGAGAGCTTGTCCTACAAACCCGTTGCCACCGGCAATACAGACTGTTTTATTGATCGAGGATCCCATCACGCATATGAATCTGACGATCGGAAAGCTGCGCCAGATCGGGGTTGTGTGTGATAATGACGAAAGTCTGATTCATTTCGTTGCGCAGTTTCAGAAACAGTTCATGCAGTTCGCGCGCGTGGTCGGTGTCGAGATTACCGCTGGGCTCATCGGCCAGGATAACATCCGGATCATTCATGAGTGCGCGTGCAACAGCTACACGTTGCTGTTCACCGCCCGACAATGCCGATGGCTTGTGCGTCATGCGGTCCTGCAATCCAAGTGTGTGTAAAAGTTTTTCTGCTTTGGCGGCTGCCTCGGCTTTGCTCATGCCGCCTATATATGCGGGAATGCATACATTTTCGAGCGCCGTAAATTCAGGCAGCAAATGATGAAACTGAAAAACAAAACCAATATGTTTGTTGCGGAATGTGTTGAGTTTGCGCTCTCCAAGCGTAAATACATCGGTGTCATTGTACAGCACCTGACCCTGATCGGGTTTATCGAGTGTGCCCATGATGTGCAGCAACGTCGTTTTTCCGGCTCCCGATGCACCCAGAATGCTGATGATTTCGTTTTTCTGAATTGTCAGATCAATGCCTTTGAGCACCTGAAGCTGTCCGAATGACTTGTGTATATTTTTCAGAATGATGGACATCCGATTAATGCTTATTTTTGTTTTAAAATATTTTTGTCTTCAATCACTTTACCATCCACCACATCACGCATTTCGAGAATCATTTTGTCCTTCTTACGTGTGTAGCTGATGTAAACAGAGTTTGAGCCGGTTTTGGTGCCGAAAAATGCTTTGTTTTTTGAACAGCGTGTAAGCGGCAATGTTTTCAGATCTTCGACAACATATTTTCCCATGGTGGATTTATACAGCACTTTCCCTTCAGATGCAAATACTTTAATGTTTTCCTGAAACACGGTATCGCCGCCCAGAATAAAAAGACTTGTGGCAGCTATGTTTCCGTTGTCACTATGCCATTTTTCCTGCACAATAACGCCGTCTTCGTTGTTTTCCCAATTGCCTTGCAGAAACGTAAGTTTTTTCAGCGCTGCATCTGTGTTTTTTACACTCTGACATGCCGAAAGAATCAGTGTTGAAACCAGTAGTAAAAGAATAACTCTCATGAGAATTTTTTTTCAAACTTACGAAAAAGTATTGAAATGGTTTGAAAACGGATTATACCGGCAATATCTTTTTTTGAGGTGCCTGAATAATACAATTCGGAGTGCACCCAACATTTTGTCGTCCGACCGACTGTGAATTGTGTATTGGCACGGACACGGAATCGTTGGGTGCTTCAGAATTCCATTCCCCCGACGATTCCAGGTCAGCAATGCTTTATTCTAAACCCATACAAGCTGACGCTAAAATGTCGGGGAGCCCGTCCACATGATTGGCACCTCAAAAAAAGATATGGCCATTATACCTAAGCGAAATATTTGGAAGTTCATTGCCGGATTGAATTATGCAATCCTCATCCACCGTGTCACCCTGAACTGGTTTCAGGGTCTGCGGTGGATGAGGAACCACGCATGGGAGATCCTGAAACTAGTTCAGGATGACACCATGCGTGGTATCCTCAATTGATTTATTGTCTAATTTACATTGTGAGTACTTAAAAAAAAGCCCGGGCTGAAACTCATACCCGGGCCTTTTCTGTTTCAATGTAGTATTGAATGCTATTGTCGCACAATGCGAATCATCTGCACCTGTGTTGTGTTTGTGATCTGAATAAAATAAATTCCGGCAGCATATTCCGAAAAGTCAAATTCTTTATATCCTGCACTGCTGTTCAGATTTTGCAGCATTCCTTTAAAAACTATTCTGCCATCCGCATTGGTGATGGTGACATCCGTATCTTCATCCGTATTGTTTAGACTCAGATACAATGTTCCATTGGTCGGATTCGGAAATGCGCTCACAATCAGATTTCCGCTTTCATCAATCATATCGCACAATTGAATGTTGACATTGATTGTATCGCTAGCGGAACAGCCATTATTCACAGTCACCCAGATAGGATATTCTCCAGCATTGCACCCGGAACAAGTGAATTGAATTGATTGCGAGGTAGCTCCGTTTTCGCTCCAAAGGTATATTGCTCCGGGATTTCCGGCATCGAGTGTCAGGGTTTCTGTATCTGCACAAATGGTCGTATCATTGCCCAGCCAAACCACAGGAAGCGGATTCACAGCGAGATTCAACGTATAAACACTGTCACATCCTGAAATGGTTGAGTACGTTGCTGTATATGTTCCGGCGCTTGAATACGAGGTTCCATGCCACATTAAAGATGCTCCTTCACAGATGGTTTGATTGTCGGTAAATGCGTATTCCTGTCCCATACTCAGATTCAGCGTATACACACTATCGCATCCAAGCTGTGAAGTGTAATTTGCATAATAGGTACCGGCACTCGAATACGTGTTCCCATGCCAGTTGTAGACTGATCCGGGGCATATCGTATGATTTTCGGTGTAGCTGTATTCGGGATGCACCGTGAGATGCAGCGTGTATGTCGAGTCGCATCCGTACATCGAAGGATGATTGACGGTGTATGTTCCGGAGCTTGTAAGCGACATTCCATGCCATGAATAGCTGCTACCACTGCACATGCTGTACGATTCGGTAAAGGCGTATTCAGGATTCACGGTGATACTCAAAGTCGCATTCGAAGCGCATTGTCCGGGGTTAGGCGTAAAGGTGTACATCGTTGTTCCAACTGACGAAGTATTAATCACCGACGGGCTCCATGTTCCGGAAACGCCATTCAGCGCGGTCGTTGGTAATATCCCCGGGGTGCTTCCAAGACAGTAGGGTCCCATAACACTGAATGGAGGCGTTGTTCCTGAAGTGACGTTCACACTCATGGTATAAGGTCCTGCACACTGTCCGCCGTTTGGGGTAAACGTGTAAGTCGTTGTTCCGACGCTTGCAGTGCTGATTGCAGCGGGTGACCATGTTCCGGTAATGCCATTGTTTGATGTAGACGACAATGTGGAAGGTGTCGCCCCAACGCAATAAGGGCCATACGTATTGAATGTTGCACTGATGCTGTTATCAACCAGCACATTCATGGAATAGGCTTCAGCACACTGACCGGCATCGGGTGTAAAAGTATAGGTGGTTGTGCCAACGCTGGCAGTGCTGATTGCAGCGGGCGACCATGATCCGGTAATGCCATTCGTTGAAGCGGCCGCCAGAGTCGCAGGCGTCCCACCAACACAGTATGGCCCCAGTGCTGCAAATGATGGTGTTGTGGTAGCATTGACAAACACATTCATAGTGGTAGTTGTAGCACATTGCCCTGCATCGGGTGTGAATGTATATGTCGTTGTTCCGGCGCTGGCAGTGCTGATTGCAGCAGGTGACCATGTTCCGGTAATGCCATTCGTTGCAGTGGTCGCCAGAGTCGCAGGCGTCCCACCAACACAATATGGCCCCAGTGCTGCAAATGATGGTGTTGCGGTAGCATTGATAACCACATTCATAGTGGTAGTTGTAGCACATTGCCCTGCATTGGGTGTGAATGTGTATGTCGTTGTTCCGGCGCTGGCAGTGCTGATTGCGGCGGGCGACCATGTTCCGGTAATGCCATTCGTTGCAGTGGTCGCCAGAGTCGCAGGCGTCCCACCAACACAGTATGGCCCCAGTGCTGTAAATGATGGTGTTGCGGTAGAATTGACAACCACATTCATAGTGGTAGTTGTAGCACATTGCCCTGCATTGGGTGTGAATGTGTAGGTTGTTGTTCCGGCGCTGGCAGTGCTGATTGCAGCAGGTGACCATGTTCCGGTAATACCGTTTGTTGATGTAGACTGCAATGTGGCAGGAGTCGCTCCCACGCAATAGGGGCCTGCTGCAGCAAACGTTGGTGCAATTTCAGTGGTAACAACAATGTCTGTCGTATATATTCCGGCACATTGTCCGGCATCGGGTGTAAAAGTGTACGTTGATGTTCCCTCGCTTGCAGTGCTTATTACAGCAGGACTCCACCATCCTGTAATGCCGTTCAGCGATGTTGCAGGCAATGCTGCCGGCGTTGAACCAACACAATAGGGGCCGAAGGAATTGAATGTAGCACTGATGTTGGTGCCAACCTCAACGTTTAATGTTGCAGCTTCGGCACATTGACCTGCATCGGGGGTAAATGTATAGGTGGTTGTTCCTGCGCTTGCAGTGCTGATTACAGCGGGTGACCATGCACCACTGATGCCATTTGTTGAAATCGAAGGTAAAACAGCAGGTGTTGCTCCAACGCAGTACGGGCCGGGTTGCGTAAACACCGGGGTCGTTTTTGCGGTCACATTGATATTCATGTTGGTATTTACAGCACATTGCCCTGCTGTTGGTGTGAAATAGTAGGTCGTTGTTCCCGGGCTTGCAGTGCTGATTGCAGAGGGGCTCCATGTTCCGGTGATTCCGTTGGATGAAGTCAATGCAAGTGTACCGGGTGTATCATCTTCGCAATACGGTCCCAGAGCGGTGAATGAAGGTGTTGCAGTTGCATTGACGACCACATTTATGGTGGTAGTTGTAGCGCACTGACCTGCTGTTGGCGTGAAAGTATACGTTGTTGTTCCGGCGCTTGCAGTGCTGATTGTAGCGGGCGACCATGTTCCGGCGATTCCGTTGGTCGATGTTATTGAAAGTGCTGCAGGTGTTGAACCCGTACAATAAGGTCCCAGAGCGGTGAATGATGGTGTTGTGCTTGCATTGACAACTACATTCATGGTGGCAGTTGTAGCACACTGTCCTGCAGTTGGTGTAAAAGTATAAGCCGTTGTTCCGGCGCTTGCAGTGCTGATTGTAGCGGGTGACCATGTTCCGGCGATTCCGTTGGTCGATGTCGTTGAAAGTGCTGCAGGTGTTGCACCTGTACAATAAGGTCCCAGAGCGGTGAATGATGGTGTTGCAGTCGCATTGATGACCACATTCATTGTAGTAGTTGTAGCACACTGACCAGCAGTCGGAGTAAAAGTATATGTTGTTGTTCCGGCGCTTGCAGTGCTGATTGTAGCGGGTGACCATGTTCCGGCGATTCCGTTGGTCGATGTCGTTGAAAGTGCTGCAGGTGTTGCACCTGTACAATAAGGTCCCAGAGCGGTGAATGATGGTGTAGCAGTCGCATTGACGACCACATTCATTGTAGTAGTTGTAGCACACTGACCAGCAGTCGGAGTAAAAGTATATGTTGTTGTTCCGACGCTTGCAGTGCTGATTGTAGCGGGTGACCATGTTCCGGTGATTCCGTTGGTCGATGTTGTTGAAAGTGCTGCAGGTGTTGCTCCAACACAATAAGGTCCGGCAGCATTGAATGTCGGTGCAGTTGAAGTCTGCACCGTTGCTGTAACCGGAACGCGCGCACTACTGCACCCTGCGCCTTTTACGGTCCAGTTAAACCATGAATAATAATAGTCGGAACCGATGTCGCAACCAGTGATCGCACATAATCCGGCGGCGGTATAAGGATAGGCTGTGCCTGTATAAATCCTGTACAGAGTTGAATTGACAGGTGTCAGCAGCTGATATCCGGTACCGGGCTGTATAAGCCAGTTGAGAGTGACAGTCGTGGTTGTTGTATTGACGTTTACATTGGATGTGTAAACGGTAGCTCCGGTATTGTCAAGCAATGTAATGTTTTTCGACCCTGCCGTTCCGGCCATGGCCTGCACTGAAACCAATGTCATGGGTGCGTAAACATCAAAGTATTCAATGGCTGCAACATTGCGCGAAGCGCCGCCAACAGCGGGTCCTACGTTGGTGGGTGTTGCCGGCACATTGTTCTCGACATAATACGTTGTGGTGGTTGAAATCGATGGAGTGGTGTACGAACTGCCGGTTCCCAGCAAGGTGCCGCCTGTTGCAGCGGAATACCAGTTGAGTGTATTGGTGCCGCTGGCTGTCAGTGTGGCCGTGCCGCTTCCGCAGATGGTGGCTCCGGTCGCAGTTGGTGCAGCCGGCATATTCACTGTGATATACGAAGTTTTCGACTCACTGTCGCTTCCGGCGCAAGCGGTAATGGTTAACTGTACCGTATAGGTGCCATTGGAAGCATAGGTGTGCTGCGGGTTTTCGTCGGTCGATGTTTGTCCGTCGCCGAAATTCCACAAAAATGTGCTGCTACTTGCATAGGTTCCTGTATTGGAAAATTGCACCGTGCCGTTGCAGGTTGATGTAACATCAGCTGCGAAATTGGCTACAGGAGCGGGCTGCACAAGGGCTACATTGACCACCGTTGCCGTTCCGTTGGTCACCGAAATATTGTTGATGGTCTTGGAAGTGTATCCTGGAGCGGAAAAGGTGAGACTGTATGTTCCGGTGTTGACATATTTGTGATAGTTGCCAACGGGCAAAGCCGAGTATACATGCGAGCTGTCGTTGGCCTGATCGTAACTGTTGGCAAACACTTTTGCGCGGATGGGTTGACCTGTACATGAGTCGGTAATGATTCCGCGGATGCCGTACATCGATTCCTGCATGTAATTCAGCAGCGACTGATAATTGGTATTCCACATACCATTCAGGTTCTCGGTGGCGGTGGTTTTTACATCATCAAGTTCAATGGTTACTTCGCGGCATTGATGAAAATAGTTCATATAATCCTGCCGGCCACCTGTAATTACATACCAGTCGCCGCCTTCGGTTACGCCATCGGTGTAGGTATCGGTCATGTATCCGGCAGTGACAGCGCGGGCAGTGGTAACATAGTTGGTGCAAACTCTTTCCCACCAGGCGGCATCGGCATTGGGATTGCCAGCTGTAGTCCAGGTATCCCAGGGATAATTCGTGACTTCGGCGCCTCCGTGAAAATTGCCGGCCATGTTGAAATGATGATTCCCGGCAAAGGTCATGAATGCCTGTGTTTCGGCCTGCCATGCAAGTCCGTCGGGATGGTCACCATCGAGTGGATCTTTATAATTGCGATTGAGATCGACATTGCCCAGATTGTTTCTGCGAGAGTTAGCAACTGTAGATCCCACGGGTGATGACAGATAATAAGTCCCTTCGGGATTTGCCAGCGGACAGATCCAGATTTCCACACCATTTAAAAGATTGGTCACCTGAGATATAGATCCATAATTGGTCAGTAAATAATTAATCATTCGCAGCATGAGATAATATCCGGTGGTTTCGTCACCGTGCATGGATGATGAATAGAGGAACTGGGGCTCGTTTTCAGCGGTATTGACATTGTCCGAAATGCGGGCGACCAGAATTTTATAATTGCCCGATGGCGTCGAAGCCAGGATGGTATCTATATCGCAGAGTGTCGGATAAGTGCTTGCAAAGTTTGCCAGCATCTGTTCATACACACTGTAAGTGGGGTAGCGGTCCCACGTTGCCATCTGGGCCACAGTGGTAGCCATATTCAGCGCTTTCGGGACGTCTTTCGGGATAATTTCATACGGAATATTCCTGCTCAGAAAGGTTTGAAATTCTGTAGCGTTGGCATAGGCAATCACATCAAATCCGCCTGTGGCAGCGGGTTTCACGTTGTCGATGGACATGATGCGGGTCAGGTCGTTGTTGATCTGATCTTTGGTTGCCACATGGAATGAAAAAACAATTTCGCCCCGGGCCTGTAAAATCTGTGTTGCCTGTTGCAGCTTAACTTCTGATGAGTTCTGTGCATGCGTTGCGGCTGCAAATAGCGAAATAAACAGACATAGTAAAATAAACCTGTACCCCATAATTATGAATTTTATAAACAGACAAATATAGAAAACAATTGGTTGCGAATATTTGTATTATATTTATAAATACACCAAAGCCGATAAATTGTGTTTGATTGATAAATTATCGACGGTGAATGGGATGATTTTGCAGGTTTTGGGAATTGCATCAGTTTAACCTGCTGCTTTCAATTGAAAATGCAGGTTGTATTTCCTTGTGCAAATTTTTTCCACTATAAATGAATTTTGTGGCGTTTTTCTCAAATATTTTCCACTAAAACAACCTTTTTGGAAAATAATTTCCACTATAAATGTCAAAATGGATAAATATTTTCCACTATAAAGCGTAAAACAGGAAAATATTTTCCAGTAAAAGGCAGATTATACTTTGCAAAGAAGTCAATCATTCAGTACATGCAGATTCGATTCTATCTCTTTACGCATACGAATATTGACTTTTGCCTCCACTGCAAAATGGCTCCAGTTCTTGACAATATTATTTATTTCATCTATGATCTGCTCTCCTTTTTTGATGTTATTTGCCCGGGCAATTGTCATAAGATCATTTTTATTGATTTCCCGGTGCTTGCCATTGATGCTTAATGATTGCTGGTTTACCCACAAATTGGAAGGATCGTATGCATAACACACATCATAGGCCGGAGCTAGTTCCCACACACCGTCCTTTTTCAGGCGAAATGAAAAATTCTTTGTATGATCATCGCAATTGGTTGCCAGTACATTAAAAACCATTCTTCGGAACATTTGTTCAGCCTGAGAGTAGGGAAGTTTAAGCATGCGCATGGTCTGGAACACCTGTTCATATCCATAACTGAAGATATTTCCATAATCAAAATGATTGATTCCACACAATGTCAGAATATGATGTTTTGTTTCACTGCCTTCGCGGTCGAAACGTTTGGTCATAAAGTGAGCACGGCCATTTTCTTCGAGCAACCTGCATTCGGTCATTTCAATGCCACATGCAGCAGCCATCAGATGATATGCATATTCGATGCGGCCCCAGCCATGTGTATTGCCAAACTGAATGCCGCTCACGCCATCCAGTTTCAGCAACCAGTGCGAAAAGCCCTGTGGAACTCTGGTTTGTCCCGACCTGACTTCATGGTTGTGTTCATTAAAAGCAATCAATGCCTTTGGTCTCGCTCCTCCAGCCGAAGTACCGATTTTAAGAATCTGCTCCATGGCTTGTTGTTCGTCTGCATCTAATCTGGTTTCAAAATGTTCACGATCCGAGAGCATCTTTTGGGCAATATCCACCAGGCTTTTAACTTCTATGGAGAAAGTATATTTACTGTTTTGAATCTGAGCGGGTTCAAATTCCAATGCGCCCATTCCGCGTGTGCCAATGAAACACAGTTTTTCCACAGGGTTCATGCTCTTCGGAGCTCTTCCGTTTTGAGCCAGCCAGCGGTCGATTAATAAATTTCCGTATTTATCGGGCAATGAATCGGCCAGTAAACCGGGCAATCCTTTAAATGTATCTTCGGTGCTGTCTTTCGATGGCAATAGCTCAGGGAAATTATAAATGCGGTCTCCGTTGTGTATGGGCATTATTAAAGGCGACAATTCCCAGTTGTTGTTCAGAAATTTTTTGTCGAACTGAAAGCTGGCCAGGTTTCTTTTACTGTCCCAGGTTACAGCACCTGCCAATGTATTCCATATTTTTACAAAAGCATAATCTACCATTCTGTTTCTTCATTTAATCCGGACGCCTTATTCTTTTTCGTGGCCCGTAACCGTTTCTGCTCTTTCATTTTTGCATACTCCAGCGGACTTATAGTGTCGTCGGTGGTAAAAATATTCAGCAGATGTAATAAGTCAAGAACCCGCAAAATCTGTATCAGCGAAGATAGCGTTACCGATTCTCCGCGCTCAATCTGTACAACTGTCGATCGGTTTAATCCGGCATCTGTAGCCAACTGCAATTGCGTTTTATTCACTTGCAGCCGCTTTTGCCTGATAAAGTCACCTATCGAAGCAATAATTGCTTTATCGCTCATGGCAATCCATTTTGTGTTGGTAAATTCCATCATTACTGGTTGTATTTGTACTTAACGCTGGTAATTTCCAACAAATATACAAAATATATTCGAATAAGATGCAAAATACATTAATAAAAGATGATAAAAACCATCATTAAGCCGAAAAAGAGCCTTAATGATGGAAAAAGGCAACAACTATTCGATATTAAAATTACTTTTCTGTTTCTTCAATCACTTTCCAATGTCCGCCTTTATCGCTTCCGATTCGCTCAATGCGATTTTCTGTTTTAAGTTTTGAAATGATTTTTTCTATGGCTCTGGTTGACAGGTTTAGTTGTTCAGCTAATTCTTTTATGGTTATTTGAGTATTGGCTTGAATCAATTGTATTATTTTCTCCGAACTTTTCTCCGAACTTTTTTTCTCAGGTTCATTTTGAGCATTTAACGGGGCATTTACTTGTTCAACAAACTGAATATGCATTTCCCGGTTTTTGAACGAGTAGTTTTCTTTTAGCAGCAAGTTTGAAAGAAAGTATAACGTTTTGGCGCTTGGCGCAGTGGCGGATTTCGAATCACAAAACTGTCAATACACCACAAAAGTTGATGCGAGGTAGAATGTTCAATTAACCACGTCACCCGCCATTGAGCCAAACGCCTGTTACCAGCTGCTTTTCTTTTTGTCACCAAGAGTGGTTTATCATTATGTGTGGGTCTGGATGTTTGCACTTCGTTTTTGTTTTACATTTTACCTGTCCTTTTGAATTATATTCCTTCTCAATTGTCGTCTTCTGATATTTACCAAAAAACTTTTTTCGTTTTGTGAATTTACTTAATTGACCTTTGTCGTTGTATTCATATGATACGTTTTTCCAAAAATTATTGAAGTCAGCAGATACTAGAATTCCTTTGTCTGTATAGAGTTTGGTAGTTTCTTTTCGTCTTTTGGTTGAATAGTTATAGTTACTTTCATACTTCGTTAGAATGAAATTACCTACACTGTCAGCTCGATAAGATTTGTTAACCCAACCGTTCTTGTAAGTTTGTCTGTCATATTTTTCAGTTTTAATTAAACTGCTGTCTTTATCAAAATATTTCCAAACTCCCACTTTTACATAAATTCCTTGCTTCTTGGTTATCCAACCGCCCTTCCCGTCCGATGAAGATTGTCCACCACCAACACTAAATTGTCCAATCGAGAAAGAGCCGTCTTTACAATGGTCTTTCCACTCGCCAATAGGAAGTCCGTGTTCAAAATGTCCGATAATAAATGAGTTTGTGTCAGAATATATGTTTTTAGGATTATCCGTGTAAAGATGAAGTCCGTGATAAAGTCCTGAACTGTCAAGTTGGTTTAAGGTGTAGCCTTGTGTATTTACAAATTTCGAATTGTGATAAAATCCTGATGGATATTCTCTTCCACATTGTCCATAGGATTTAATTGTCAAAAGGGTCAATATGATTAATAGTTGTCGTCTCATTAACGTTGCTGGTAACGTCTCAGCGTTTTTTCCATCCTCCCCCACAAAAATACAAAAAAATCATAATGAATAAAAAAATATTGGCTGTTATTTGAAGCGGCTCAGTAATGATAAACAAAATAAAGGTGGACTTGGGCTGCTAACGGTTCCTGAGCTGGCGCAAGTTTGGAATACATTAGACCTACAGCATACGGCCGTAGGCCTTGCGGTTTATTTGTATGGAAAATTGCGATAGTTCGATTTTGCGGGCTGCCGTTTTATTCAAATCGTTTTATATTGTCATTTAGCCATTGTTTTTCGTTGTCCCACAATAGTTCCCATTTACTAGTCAAAAGAGTATTGTATAATTTTCTTATGCTCTCATTTTCTTTCGAATAGTCAGCAAGAAAATTCATAGCTACTGTCAACTCGGTATCGTTTTTTGAAAGGATAAATTGAGTTGTTCGCTTTTTAGCTACAAGATCTTTAACTCGTTTTTCAACAAATGGAACTACATTTTTGTCGCCATACTTTACTACGCCTTCAAGTCCAAGATACTTCAATTTGCCTTTTTCAAGATTGCCAATAAACAAAGGCAAATAGGACTTGTCTGATAATTTTAGAATTGCTCCAAGTGCTGTCGCTGCAATATCTTGCTTTTTACTATCAACCAATTTTAAGAGGTAGGGTATGCTTTTAGGTGTCCCGATAGTTCTGATGGTTGAATTTGCATATGTCAATTGATATTGGTCTGTGCTTGTCGAAATGATTTCTATTAATTTATCTTCGGCTTTTGGATTGTCTGCATTTTTCAAGCATTTTAACGCACCGTCTCTGACTAAATGCTTTTTATAAGTGGCAAGTGCAAGAATATTGTCAATGTTAATACTGCATGGAATTTTGCTTTTTAAGCATTCTATGTTCCATAAAATTGTGTGCAATGTCCAATCTTTTTTCTCAGTTGCAAGTCTGTCAATGCAATATGTCAAAATCTTGAATTCACTAGTGTTTGAATAAATATTGAATAAGATACTGTATGCATTCTGTTTTAAGTCTTCGTTCTTGGCTTTCTCTATGAAAGCCTTTAATTGGTCAATGTATTCAAGATTGCTAATTTGTTTTGCTTCATCGTTTGCCTTTTTGAAAGTAGCATCAGGATTTGATTGTCGTCCACCACCAGGCAAGTCAATCATATCGTCTGAACGGTCAGCCATTCTTTCTAATAAGTCTTGAAGATATTTGTCCATTGTCGTTGTTTCTTTAGGGTTGCCCACAACGCCGCAGCGTTTTACACATAGTCCCCACACAAAAATACAAAAGAATCATAATGAATAAAAAAAATGTTGGCTGTTATTTGAAGCGGCTCTGGAATGGTGAATAAAAGGAAGTCGGACAAATTTTGCTAATTCTTTTTTGAGCTTTTCGTAATGGTTTTCATTGTCATTTTTTCAAGGCTGTTGAAGGTCTGTTGTAATTGGTGGTAACGGTTCTAAACTAAGCGGTCGTTTTAATGCCGCTTAGTTTATGTTGTAAATAGTTGTCTTTTCTAATTATAACAGGGAGGAGCTTGATCCATGACCGGTCCTTTCTTTATTCTTACACCTTTTTTCTTCCCGTTTCTATTAAATCTAATAATCATAGTAAGGCCATTTCCGTTAAGTCGAACTATTTTTTTCAAAGTGCCGTTGTCTCTGTACTCTTCATGTTCAAAATAACAATTCCCTATTCGACTTGCACTTATTAAATTGGTGTCACTTAAATTTAGTTTTGTTGTATCGGATTGAGAAAATGCTATAGAACGAAGATTAAAAAAAACAAATATTAATATTAGGTGCTTCATGCTTGAAATTATTTACAACGGTTTGCAGCCTGCTTGCGTGCCCTTCCCGCAGCTAAATCGATGCAATAAAGTATCAAATTTAACCGTCTCTTGTCCTCGAAGCACGAAGGGCATGAAAGCAGGCTGCTGTTATATGCTGCCAAATATTATCGTTGAAGTATCAGTTTTTGGTATCCTACCCATCCTTTAGATTTGATTTCAACCAAATAAATCCCATCGCTTAAAAAGCTAACGTTAATTTGGTTTTGATTCTGTTCCAAAATTTCTGTCTTAATCAATTTGCCAAAAACATCGTAAATGTTGAGCGTTAGCTCTTGGTTGTTGCTGTTTTCAACATCGAAAGTAAGGATATCGGAAGCTGGATTGGGGAAAATATCTATCTGTTTTTCAACGGTGTTTTCGTTTATACCTACGCCACCACCATTGATTGTCTTTAAAATTGTTCCCGATTCGCCAACAATATATCCAGTCTCGGTAAGTCCTTGCTGAACAAAAAAGACAGAGTTTAAAATTTTGGTTGTTCCACTTGTTTGATTTGTCCAAGTTGATCCACCATCAATTGATTTTTTAATCAAACCATTCCAGCCAACAGTATAACCTGAATTGGTAGTTCCTTTGGGGGTGAAATTTACTGAATATAGAACTGTTCCATTGGTTTGTTCTATCCAATTGGTTCCACCGTTTACGGTTTTTAATATTTCTCCACTATTTCCAACAGCAACACCCGTGCTGGCATCTGCAAAATATACAGAATACATTGCATAACCTGTTGGTATCGACTGTATTGTCCATGAGGTTCCTCCATTAACTGTTTTAATAATTTTTCCATTAGTGCTTTCGCCTCCAACAGCATAACCCGTATTGGCATCGACAAAATAAACCGACTGCAACCATGTGCTAACACCACTTGTTTGCAGAATCCAACTCGATCCAGCGTTGGTTGTTTTTAGAATTACTCCGCCACCGGTATAACCACCAACCGCATAGCCTGTATTTGCATCAACAAAATAAATCGACCGTAATGCTTCGGTTGTTCCACTTGTTAGCAAGTTCCACGATGTGCCGCCATCTGTCGTTTTTAAAATCATTCCTGCTCCACCAACAATATATCCAGTAGTTGCACTGGTGAAGCAAACAGAAAACAGAACACTGCTTGTGCCGCTTGTTTGGCTTGTCCAAGTAGTACCGCCATTTGCCGTTTTCAAAATCACTCCATCGTAACCAACAGCATAACCGATGTTCTCATCAACGAAATATACCGATGTTAAATCGGATGTTGTGCCGCTTGTTTGAGCCGTCCACTGAGCATTGGTCGTAATTGTCATTGCTATTAAAACCGAGAAGATAAGTGCAAGTTTTTTCATTATAATTTTGTCCGTGATTACCGTGCTGACTCGGCACTTTAAATTATTTTATTTGCGAAGGTAGTATTTTGTTTCCTTGGTTGCATATAACGTCCGCGTGTAAGGTTAGTTGCCGATTCATTGCACTGTGCTGTCGAGTTACAATTACATTATTAAAAGTATTAAACTTTCGCATACCCACAACCCGGCAATTAACTTTACACGCTGTTAGCGGCTGGCAATTATTCATCTTTTATCCTTTGAATGTTTCCAATTAATTCTGGTCTGTCTCTCCAAAATAACCTTTTCCCGCTTATCCAAATGGAATCATTATCACCTAATTTCCAGTCCGAAGAATCAGCCCAATAAAAAAGCTCATTTTCTATCATTATTGTTGCATCATAAATTACTGCATTTTCAGTCTCAGTAAATGGGAGAAAATTAAAATGTTCAATATCCTCAAATTTTAATTCTAATACAGTCATTGGGCCATATTCTCTCTGAAATAATAATGATGCTGTCAGTTTATTGTCAAAGTGCATTGCGAGTTTTTGATCAACAAACTCTCTTGTGGAAATATAAATATCCCTTAAACAACTGTCTTGAAAAAAGTTGTATAAATCCAAAAGTTTGTCAATGTCAGATTTGTCCTTTATTTCAGTCCACATACTTATCATTCGTTTGAGTGTCTTGTTTTTTTGCTTGCCGCTAACTTGTTTATAACCCAACCTCAACTACCCAAAAAGTACGGTTACTCCTCCGAATCTGGTTGGATCAAAGTACCTTTATTGTTGTTGTAAGCAAATGTACAAAGTTTATATAAATCATCAAATGGTGATGTTATTTTATCAAACCATCTAACGACAGTGACTGATGCCGGAGGATTTGCGGCAATAAGACCTGCTGCGGGAAGAAAATTCTTCGCGTGTATTAGCGTCATTCGTGGGCAATAAAGTAGAGTTGCTGCGGTGGTTAGTGGTATAAATATTTTAGTGTTTTAGTGGTACAATTCCAAAGATAGCCTTTATAAACTTTCAACTCTCCGTGTCTTCACGAAAAACCACGTGGAAAGTGGCAATCTGTGACAAGTCGTACCTTACTGGCAAGAATCGCGGAGAAAAAGCGAAGCAGCAGCATTTGTATGCATAATACGATGTTCAATTTGCCGGATTGGTGTTTGATACGCGATTTTTTAAAGCAAAAAAAAGCCGAAGAATTTCTCCGGCTTTTTTAAATATTGAGAATTTAATCTTTCAGGAATTTTCCTGTTAGTATATCTCCGCTTTCGGATTGAATCTGGATGAAATAGAGCCCTGGTTCAAGATTGTCAGTTCTGACTGAATGCGTATTGTCGCCGGTGATGCTCAATACCAGCTGTCCGTTATTGTTCAAAATGCGGATGGTAGCAATTGTTCCTGCATAGCTAATGTTTATATGATCCGCGGCTGGGTTTGGCCATACCGATACTGTCAATTCCGGCTGTTCATTCATGCCAACACCGCTTGTAATGTCAGCCTGTGTTGTTGGTGCTCCTGTAAGAATGAGAATATAGTTTGTAGCATCGCTTCCGGTAAGGTCAGCGCCAGTGATTACGACATTGATGTTAGTACCCTGTGCTGAAGAAACAAATTCAGCCACAACATTTGAGAGCGAAACATTATCGCCAGCAATTGTATTAACCAGTGTAAGGTTGTTGGTTACAATGGAGGCTGATGTATTTCCATCAAAGGGCTTGTCAGCAACTTCAAATGATCCGCCTATCGTTATTTCAAGGGCCGTGATATTTGCTGAAAGTCCGGTGGGCTGGGTGAGAGAATAATTTGCAATATCGCTTCCGGAGAGTGTCAGCGCTGCTGTAACAGGGATGGCTGTTCCCGTGTCTTTTTGTGCAAAAACGCCAGTCATGATTGTATTGAGCGTTACATTTTCAGTACCCACAACACCTTGCAGTGCTGCACCGCTGATGCCGGCCACTGTGGTGCCATCGTATATCTTATTGACCGCAGTTGCGCCTGTAACAGTGAGTTCTTTTACTGTAATGTTTGCCGAAAGTCCGGTGGGCTGGGTGAGAGAATAATTTGCAATATCGCTTCCGGAGAGTGTCAGCGCTGCTGTAACAGGGATGGCTGTTCCCGTGTCTTTTTGTGCAAAAACGCCAGTCATAATTGTATTGAGTGTTACATTTTCAGTGCCTACAACACCCTGAAGTGTAGCGCCGCTGATGGTAGCATTGGTAGTTCCGTCATAAATTTTATTATCAGCAACTGCTCCGGAAACAGTGAGTTCTTTTGCCGTAATATCAGCGCTTAATCCTGTTGGTGCAGTTAAAGTGTAATTTGCAACAGCGGCACCGGAAATTGTCATCGAAGTGCTGACTGCAATGCCTGTTCCGATGGACGACTGAGCGAAAACGCCTGTAGTTGCGTTATTGAGTACAACATCGTCGGTACCTACCACACCCTGAAGCGTGGCTCCACTGATAATTGCAGAGGTAGTACCATCGTATGGTTTGTTTTGAGCTGTTGCACCTGAAACTGTAAGAGCCTTCGCGTTCACCTGAACCGGAATAACGCCGGGCATAGATGCATATGTTGCAAAATCAACCGGCATGAAGGTAACATCGGCTGAAACTGTTCCAGCTGGTGAAACCAGCGTTGGGTTGTTGAAAGACCATGTACCAGGGACAGAAACTGTTCCGCCACTTATAACCGATGCAGAAAGGTTGTCACCGTATGTTATAGCCGAGGCGGTGGGATAAGAACTGATTGCAGGATATGCTTTCTGTTTAAGGCGTACCACAGCAAACTGCGCCTGATTATAACCGCCGCAGATTACAATTTTTCCGTCACTTTGAACGGCATGACCGTATCCATCGGTTTGGCTTGTTCCCAGAAAACCGCAGTTTACTTTACCACTGCTCCCGAAAGTATTGTCCAAAGTGCCGTTATAGTTCAACCTGGCGATGGCAATGTTGTAACTGCCTATATAAGCCATACCACCAACCAGAATTTTATTATCAGGTAAGACATTGATTTGCTGAACATTGCAATAAGCTGAGTTTCCTAAATCAAAATAAGTGCTTCCATTGTTCCCAAAAGTCGAATCTAAACTACCCGAAGGATTCAGGCGTGCAACGGCGGCATAATAATATCTTTTTCCACCCAAGAGAATTTTCCCGTTGTTATCAACAGCAACATCATTTGCAAAGTCTTCATTTCCACTGAGATCGATTGTCTTATAAGCTACTCCATTGAATGTGCTGTCTAATTTTCCGTCGGTATTGAGCCGGATGCAGATCATATCGCGTGTTGCCTGCGAAGTGCCGAAAGAACCGGCAAAAAGTATTTTCCCATCGCTTTGTAAATTTACTCCGCCATATGGCAGAGAATTATAATCACCAAAATTTGAACATCCAAGATTGATGTTGTTGTATCCGGTGGTGTTAAATGTTGCATCAAGAACACCGGCTGTGGTATATCTCAGAACAGTGAATGAGTAAGCTCCTGTCCATGAGTCCAGTGAATGAACCCCGACAACAATTTTTCCATCGCTTTGTAGTACTGCTTTTCCGACACGGTCTTCGGATGCTCCAATTGATGTTGAAACAATCCCGGCAGTCCCGAAGGTGTTGTCGAGCGAGCCATCGCTGTTGTATCTGATAAGTGAAATATGGTCATCATAACCACCGTTGAAATAAGCACCCACAACCACAATTTTTCCGTCGGTCTGGATTAACACAGAAGAGGGGTTGTTGAAACCATTTCCTGAAGCAGTTGTCACAATGCCAGTACCATTGAATGTAGCATCAAGACTGCCATTAGTGTTATATCTCAGCACAACACGCTGATTGGAATTGTTTTTTCCGGCAACGACAATTTTGCCATCGGGTTGAATAGCCTCGACAACTTTACTTCCGTAATATCCGTTGGTTAAAGTGTAGCCAACTGAATTGAATGTGGAGTCGCGAGAACCTTCTTGAGCAAAAATTCCTTGCACAACCATAAATATGCTTATTAATACAAGCAGTTTTTTCATGTTACTTTTGGTTTTAAAATTTGCGCAAAAATATATCTGTGGTTCGACATTAAGGTTTAAACATGGCTGGCAATTGTACCATTTTTAATAAATGATACACTTTTTATGGGCTGAAAAGTTCAGTTCAGCGTCATTTCTTAAACTGATCAACTTTGTTAAAGTGTGTTTTAATCGATGAAAGTCAAGTAATTACGTTTTTATGGACGATATAAAGTAATGAAAAATACTTAAAACAGTATTGCCCGCGTTGAAAATGATGAATACCAAGATGATTTTATTTATCCTGTTTTATCTATTTGGCAAAATAAACGACCATTCATCCCTTATTGCTTGCATAAACCCCTGGGGAAACGCCCATGTATTTTTTGAAAGAAATAAAAAAGGTGTTTCGTGATGAGAAGCCGGACATTTGACCGATTGCTTCAAGAGTATACTCCCTGGTTTTTCCGCTTTCAATCAGATGGACAGCATAAAGAACCCGCAACTCATTGCGATAATCATTGAAGGATTGCTTTTTAATTTCCTTGAAGTAATAGGAAAGATGGTGTGAAGGAATGTTTGTGATTTTGGAGAAATGACCGATATTGAATTCTGGGTGTAGGTATGGTTTTTTGTTTTTCATGCAGCTGATGATTTTTTCTTCAATCATTTCAATATAGCCGCTGCTGAAAAACAGTTTTGATTTTTTTCCATCCGGTTCATCACTTGTATCAGCATAAATGATTTTCCGAGTGTTTTTCAACGCTGTTCCCGTGCGTGGAAAACCATAAAGTATTTCGGGATTTAGAAACGGAAGCATAATCAGAATTATGGTTGCCGCTGCTGATAAAATCTGAAGCAAATTATCCGAATAAAACAGGCTGATATCCTGTATTTTCCATGCCCAGATTACAAGAGCGGTTTGCGCAAGGGCCAGTAACGCCACCATGGACAGCAAACCTATCAGCCATTTGTAATTGCATATCGGTTTTGATATCAGATGTATGTCCTTTTTTCTGGAAAAACGAAATAGTAAAATAAAGGAAACGAGTGAATACAGGAAAATTAAAAATGGGCGGCTTGCAAAATTTATAAATACAGGGTAAACCTGATTTGTAAGTATGTAATTGTCTTTCCATACATAGCTTCGGTCAGCAATAATCTTCATCGCTATCTGTGTTTTATATTCCCATGGCGTGGCCAAATGGGTTGCTGTGGCAAACAGAATCACTGCTGCCGGCAGGAACTGCAACAAATCCCACCATTTAAGCCTTGATACATCTGTCAGCAGGCTTCGCACATAAAAATACAGCATGGGCCCGGTAAGATAGGACAGAAAGGCCATATTTAAATAGCAAACAGCTATCAGGCTTACCGTTTCGGAATAAAGAACAACATATTGCGAAAAACCATAAAAGCTTGACAAAAGAAAGAAAAATCCAAGATAGACAGAACTTGGGAATCTTTTTGCATTGAAATATATCAACAGAAAGGAAAGGAAGAATCCGGCAGCCGATAAAAACAAAAGCATTGTTTATAAAAATTTATCAGGCATTAAAAGTAAATAAAATTCCCAGATTTCATGTAAACATTTTTACAATATTTGCATGCATGTCAGTCATAGTCTGCAAAAGAATTTTAAATGGACCTGTTAATTGATTGAAAACCAAGAATCCGGTTTTATCTCAAAAAAACGACTTCCTGTTTTCCGGAATTTCCGGATGGTTTTCATAGTGAATTTCGTACAGAAACAATCCGTGTGCGGGCACCGAAGCGCCTGCCTGACTGCGGTCGCAGGCCTGCATGATTTCGCTGATGTTGTCGGCAGACAGGCGTCCACGGCCGATTTCGAGCAGGGTGCCTGTGATGGCGCGCACCATATTGCGGATAAAACGGTCGGCGCTGATTTCGAAAATTATTAGTCCGTCGCGTTCAAAAATGTCGGCGCGATACACATGACAGATTCCATTGTTTTGTCCGCCATGCAGTTTTGCAAACGAAGTGAAGTCGTGTGTTCCAGCCAGTGCTGATGCGGCTTTCCGCATTTTTTCAACATCGATGGCATATGGTACCAGCATCGCAAAGGGCGACAGAAACGGCGATCGCTGCGGCATCATGAAATAGCGGTAGGTGCGCTTTGTCGCATCGAAGCGGGCATTCCAGCTGTCTGCTGCCGGAAAAATATGATAGACTAAAATACCGGCGGGCAATATCGCATTGAGATGATACACCAGCGAATCGGGCTGCTGTATCGGAGTATCTGTATCGAAGTGCGCGAAAAAATTATAGGCATGAACGCCTGTATCGGTGCGCCCACAGCCGGTTACAGCTATTTCGCTTTTTAATAAAACCGACAGGGCTTTTTCAATTTCTTCCTGAATACTAACGGCGTTCATTTGTCGCTGCCAGCCGGCGAAAGCCGAACCATTGTAGCACAAATGAACGCCGTATCGCATACGCAGTATTATTTGATCAGCGGAATCCGCTGCAGTGTTTGTTCAGAGCTTAATTCGAGCCAGTACATGCCCGAAGACATTTCATCGAGACGAAGCTGGAAGCGGTTTTCGCCGGCAGCAGCATCGAATGTCGATGTTGAAATAATTTGTCCATCGCTGCTGTAGAGCCGGATTGAAAATGTCTCAGCTGATTGCGAAGTGAAAATTAATGTGGTCGTGTTATCCTGTACCGGATTCGGGAAAAGCTGCAATGTGTTTTCAGTTTCCTGAATGCCATCGGTAATAATCACCACCTGTTGCATGATGGTATCACTGCCACAGCTGTTGAACACAATCAATGTCACCCAGTAAGTGCCTTCGGAGCTGTACACATGATCGGGATTCTGTTGCACCGAATTCGATCCGTCACCAAAATTCCAGAGCCACGATTGCAGTGTTGATCCATTGCCATCGGACTGGTCGGTGAAGTTGGTCATTTGTCCGGCAGCGCCTGCTGTAACACTAAAAGCAGCGGTGGGCCTGGGTTCTATATAAACCTGTTGTGAGATGGTATCGGAGAATCCGATGTTTGAAACAACAATCAGTGTCACATTGTAATAGCCTGAATCGGCGTAGGAATGCGATGGATTCTGAATGGTGGAATGTGTTGTGCCATCACCGAAATTCCAGTCCCAGCTTACGATTGAGCCGCTAGCGATGGTTGATTCATCCATAAATATGGTAGTTCCGCCAACACAGAATTGCGATGCAGAGAATTCGGCATTGGGCGCGTTGCTGATAACAACCTGCTGTGTGGTCGTATCGGAAGGACAGCCACCGGAGCCAATGGCAATCAGCGTTACGGTGTATGTGCCTGGTGTTACATATATATGGGTCGGATCGGTCTGCGTGTTTGTTTGTCCATCGCCGAAATCCCATGAGTAAGCAACAGCGCTGGTAGAGCTATTCGTAAAATCAACAGAGTTGCCGTTGACGTTTTGTGCAAACGAAGCTGTTGCCTGAGGGTTCACTGTGGCAGTCACCATAGTGCGGGCACTGCTGCATCCCTGTCCCTGAACATTCCAGTTGAACCAGGAATAAAAATACGTTGAGCCAATATCGCAACCGGTGATGCTGCATAATCCGGTAGCGTTGTAAGGATATATAACACCTGAATTGATGCGGTATAGGGTAGAGTTTAGTGGTGTGAGCAACTGATATCCCGTACCGGGCTGAATGAGCCAATTGAGTGTAACGGTGGTTGTAGTGGTGTTTACGTTCACATTTGATGTGTACACCGTTGCTCCGGTATTATCGAGTAAAGTGATGGTTTTATTTCCGGCAGTTCCGGCCATGGCCTGCACCGAAATCAAGGTCATCGGCTCATAGACATCGAAATAAAGAATGGCTTCGATATTGCGCGAAGCGCCGCCAACAGTGGGTCCTACGTTGGTAGGTGCTGCCGGCACATTGTTCTCGACATAATAATTGGTCGTAGTGGAAATAGATGGTGTAGTAAATGTTGTTCCTGTTCCCAGCAATGTTCCTCCAATGGCTGCAGAATACCAGTTCAGTGTATTGGTGCCGGTTGCTGTTAAAGTAACAGAGCCTGTTCCGCAGCGCGAGTCTCCGGTAGCTATTGGCGCAGTA
>Ga0209373_10001126_pt1 | contig 34107 bp, 25 predicted proteins | sample Higcelweek5metaG_FD_187173 | JGI IMG/M metagenome (GOLD analysis project Ga0209373, IMG submission 187173) | Freshwater pond sediment microbial communities from the University of Edinburgh, under environmental carbon perturbations - High... | ecosystem: Environmental > Aquatic > Freshwater >... | reverse complement strand
TGCTCCCACTCCAAATCTGTATATGTTTTTGCATAATATGCTTTTTTCTTATACAGATATTATATCATAAAAATGCTAAAATGTCCAGTGTTTATGCCACTTTTTGAACTTTTTAAGGAAAGCCTAATTACTATTTTATATCATTTATTTTTATTTTATCAGCGCTTGCGCCGGTATTAGATATAATTACATCTTTTATTTTGGAAACATCCGCCTGTGTTAATTCCTGAGCTGTTTTAACCGTTACGCTTATATTCCCGTTATTTATAAATATAATCGAATCCTGCATACCTTTAGTAGCAAGTATTCCTTCACATATACCTTCCTTTTCAATTGCGGCAGCTATCGCTGTAAGCTCCGCGCCGGCTTTGTCTTTATTTTCTTTTGACGCGGATGGATTATTTACAATCTCTTTAAGCATTTCAATGGATTTACCCCTTGTTATATCTCTAGTTTCTTTTGCTTTTGAAATTGCGGAATCCTTCTGCGAAGGTTCAGGTGATACCGTAGCATTCACCATGGTTGCCTCACCCATTTTTCCTTGCGTTGTAACATTTGTGCCTGCCGTTTCATTCGGTGTATTCGACTGGTATGCCCAATTTATGTACCCTGCCGCCAGCACCATGCAAATAATAATTGTTATTACCACCTGTTTTCTTTTAAATAATATCATATGATTACTCTCCATTCCGCCGGTTTTCCGGCTTTTATTTTATTTAATATGTATTATTTTACTCCCTCAACAACTTCTATTCTATGAGGCATAATTGCAAGAGATGTCTCCACCGCTGTTTTTATTTTTTCCCTGACCTCAGAATTTCCCGCGCCTTCGGCTGTAACTATAACTCCTTTAATAGTAGGCGAATAAGTTCGGGTAATAATCGGCCCGTTATTTGAGCTTCCTCCGGCAAGAACTGTTGTTTCCTCATTTTCATCCTGATTTTCTTTTTTTACCTGCTTTGTATCTTTAACATAATCATAAGTCCCCAAATCATCCAGCATTACAAATACGGAAACCGAACCTGCGCCTTTTATTGTTGATAGTATCTTTTCCAGCCTGCCTTCCAATTCAATAACCTCGCTTGTCTGCTCGGCTTTACTGGTTTTAGGCTTGTCAGATTCCGTGCTGAAAAGACTCTTACTCCCTATTAAAGCGATTATTCCAATAAGCAGAATCACTATCGCATTAATAAATTTTTTATTTTTAAGCAATTCTTTAATATCCATTTTAAGCCTCCGTGCGTGTAATACGCTCAAATATCTATGAAATTTTAATCTACGCATGGCGGCTTAAAATTTCGCATCTGCCTGTTTGCAAATATACGGTTTTGCAAACAAATGGCAGGCGACTTTATTTCGATTAGTTTGAAAGAATATACGGTTTCTTTCAAACTAATCACTCCGTCATTTGTATTTGCTCCTCTGATATGCCCAGATTTTGAGCTAATTTCGCCTTTAATGATGGCACGTTTTTATTAATTATTATTTTCTGCAATTTATATTCATCTGTAGCAACCACCTCCACCGACGCCTCACCCGCACCGTTGCCTTTCAAAAATTCCTTTACAATATCGGCAATGCCTGATGTGAATAAGTTATTTGTCTGCTGTTTTTTCAAATCCTCCATTTCACTAATTCTTTCACTATATATTGTATATTCATTTGAGCCTGTAAATATGTCCACATTTTCAAATTTTGAACCTACAAACGGCGTAATAAGCAGTATTGATAAAATAAATCCAAGCACCATACGCAATGATTTTTTCATTGTTCCTTCAGGCAACAGCGTTTGAATTACTGAAGCAACAAAAATAAATCCTGTGCATATTGCAATATAATTTTTTATCAGATCCATATTACGCCTCCTATATTGCAGCTATAATGCCTGCGCAAATCATAAACATTATTCCAACCGATATAACCAGCGCGAGAATCATAGTAAGAGATGAAGAAAATTCCAACACGGCTTCGCTTATTCTTATATCTGTTATGGGTGAGATTACCACAGCGGCTAATTTATAAGTAACAATAATCGCCAAAAGCTTTATAACAGGAGACAGGCATATATATAAAACAGCTATTATCCCTGCTCCCCCCGCAGCGCCCTTAACAAGCTTTCCGCAGGCTACGACACTTTCCAGAGTGTCTGAAATTACGCCTCCCACTATCGGTATAAAATTACCCGCTGCGTATTTTATTGTTTTGCTTGTGACATTATCAAGTCCCGACGCCGCAAGGCTTCGAGTTGTGACAATCGCTGTAAAAACCGTCATAATTATTCCAAGACACCAGATAGAAGTTTTTTTAAGCATCGACGATAGACCTTTTAAATTAAAATCTTTTGAAAGATTATTTACTCCGCTTAAAACAGCCGCCGACATACTCAAAGGAAAAATTAATCCGCTTATTACACCTATTGCCGCGGATATCCCAAGTATGCTTAGACTTACTATTCCTGCTTTGGCAAACCCTCCGGACGCAACCATAAGCCCCCCGAATACAGGAACTGCGGCTTTCATAAAAAAATCCATGCTTTCTATAGCTTCTTTGCCTATTTTCACCGCATCTTTAAAACTGTTCATACACATAATAAAAATTACCATGTAACAGACATAAAACGCTACATCCATTATTTTTTCCTTTTCGGATAAGAAATTGGACACCATACTTAAACAAAGCGCGACAAGTATTATTTTTAAACAGATAGAAATACTGTCTTTAACTTCTTTAAATAATAAATTTAAAAAATTTTTTAATATTCCCTTAGGCTCATCACTTTTCCCCTGCATAAGATTATTCGCGGTATCCATGTAATCAAAATTATGTGAAAATTCATTTGCTTCCCCGGCAGCCTGAGATAGCTCTTTTCCGCCGGCTTTTTCAAGCTGCTGCGATGTAATTTCATTTACGTCGAATTCCGCATATACATTTATTGCAAACAATAACAGCACTGCTGTAATCATAAGTATTTTTTTCATTGGTCTACCATCCTTGCTTTATTACATTAAGTATAATATTAAAAAGCTCACTTACAACGGGCAGCGACACAATAAGTATAGTAATTCTTCCGGCAATCTCCAGCTTTGCCGCAATACCTGTTTGTCCCGCATCCCTGCATACCGCGCTGCATACTGTAACTATAATAGCTATTCCCGTAGCTTTAAAAATGATATTTATGTACCCGTCCTCAATGCCCGCAAGCTGCGAAATATTTTTTATAGTTTGCATAATCTGCGCCGCACCGGGAATCACCTGAAGTAAAATTATTATTCCGCCGCCCAGCACAATAAGCATAGCCATATCTTTTCTTTCGTTTAAAGTAAGCGCCAAAGCTACGGTTATAATCGCTATGCCCGAAATCTGAAATATATCCATACTTCCACCTACAACCCAAACAGCATTTTTATTGTATCAAACAGGTTTCGTACTTCTTTTAAAATCATAAGCAGAACTACAATAAGCCCCGCCAATGTTAAAAGCAAGGCCTGGTCTTCTCTGCCTGAACGTACTAAAAGCTGATGAATTACTGCTACGGTTATGCCTACTGCGGCAATCTGGAAAATAAGATCCACTTCCATTTTTCATTCGTCCTTTCATATTAATCACCATTCCGCCGCCACATTTTAACATAATAGAATCGCTATTCCGACTCCTGTAAAAAAGCTTATGGTTTTATACATTTTAGCGTCACGTTTTTCATTTTCTTTAGCTTCAAACAGATTTTGTTCAATATTCTTTTTTATAAGCTCTATTGTATTAACTTGAGTTTCGGTAATACTTGTGCCAAGATTTTCGGCAAGCATAAGCAATATATCCTTGTCCTCTTTTGTCATATAAGGTATCTTTTCTATTTCTTTGTTCCATAAAGCTTTTGTATCCACCCGCTGCACATCGTACTGTAAAAGCTTTTTAAAAAAATCTCCAACCTCACCTTTTATGGTCGATTGCTGTTTATATATTTCAGCAAGCGGCATTTTAGTAAAGCATATGTAATTCTCAATCTGCAAAAGCGCACACTGCCAGCCTTCAAGTGTTTTAACCCTTCCGCGAAGCTCGTTTGAAATCTGATGTCCTACAAATGAGCAGGCTCCAATTATCACTAAACTGCCTAATATTTTAAATATCAAATTCCACAACCTCCTCTACTGTGCCAACGCCGTATTTTCTGCTGAGAGTTATTACTTTTTCAAAGCCGTATTCACCTATTAAGTCCTTTATATACGGTTTTTTTATAATATCCTTATGAGAATATCCATGCGCCGACGCAATGATTTTTACGCCTGCATTAAGAGCGCTTTTAATTGCCTCAACATCCGCCATGCTTCCGATTTCGTCAGTTAATATTACTTCCACTCCCATTGACCTTATAAGCATATTAATGGCAACGTCTTTAGGGCAGGCATCCATTACAACACTGCGGACACCAATATCATTCTGCGGTATTCCCTGATACACAGCCGCAATTTCGCTTCTTTCATCCGCAATCCCAACCCTGTATGTAAACCCTAATATTCTCGCTATATCGCGCAGCATTGTAGTTTTTCCGCAGCCCGGAGGCGATACAATAAGCGTATTTCGTACAATTTTGTCCATTACTATCGGTATTATTTCCTTAGCAGTGCCGATTGCCTGTTTTGCAACCCTTATATTTAATGCGGATATATTTTTTATTGTCGAAATCTGACCGCTTTTAATGACGGCAGTGCCGCAAATACCTACTCTATGTCCGCCTTGAATGGTTATGTATCCGCAGCGTATCTCATCCTCAACAGCATAAATTGAATTATCGCAAATAATTCTAAAGATTTCATTAAGCATGCTTTTAGTAATAATAACGCCATTGTTTTGAACAGAAGTTATATCTCCCATATTATTTACGAAAAAGCCTTCGCCTGATATATATATAATAACAGGTTTATCCGCAAGAATCCTTATTTCCTCAACTTCATATTTTGCCGCAGCTGCCGCGACGTTCTGCGGAAGACACCTTAATACCGGTTCTAAATTCATTTTTATTTTCATTTTCCTCTTCTCCTTTGCTTTGTTTATATATATTTATTAAGCTTTGTCCACATTTATGCAAAGGATAAAATATTTTTTTAGTACAAGTTCTGACAAATAAAAAATACCGGCACAAAACTGTGCCGGTATTTTTTATTTGTTTTAGTAATCCAAAACTATCATTTGATGATTTTCAAGTTTAGGAACTGTATATTTTATAACTCCGTCTTGCATAGTATAATCAAGATTTTCCATTTGCGGAGCAAGATAAACCCGTGTTATATCTTTATTAGGAAGCTTTAAAGAAACCTCAACATTATAAACAGGAATAACATCCTCTATTATTTCAACATTATTGCCCCGTTTAACCGGTGAAGCATATAGCAAATGGTTAACATAACGTTTCTGCATTTTCTGCTCCATTAAAGTTGTAACTCCCTGAGCAGGCAGGCTTGTTCTTAAAGTTTTATTATTACCCAGCAATTTGTCAATCGCATGGCATACCATTTCTTTTAAAACTAATCCACCTGTTGTAGCATAATCGTCAAAAACCTTCCATGCTATATATATTCCGTCTTTTCCCTGCGCCATACCGGGTCCGCCGTATTCACCGCTGCACGGAGTATGCTGATGAGAACAAAAATGCTCTACAGTCCTGTTAAAATAAGTATTCTCGCGCTTTCCCAGTTCATCGCCTCCGTCAAGTGTAACTTTCATACCTTCACTGTACATTACAAAAGCAGCATTTCCAAGGCTTTTCAATTCAAAATCAGGCACAAAATAGTCCGGATTATAAGCATTTGCTCCCTCACATTTAACACCGAAATCATACAAAAACTCATCCGAATCCATACTAAGCCCGCTCTCGCCTGTCGCTAAAATTTTACCTCCGTTTTTAACAAAAGCGTCAAGCTTTTCCTTCAGCTCTTTGCTTATTCTAATATTATCCGGCAGTATAATCAGCTTATATTTGCTTAAATCCTCAAAATGATCTACTACATTAAATAAATATTTTCCCTCAAGCAATATACGGGCTGCGCCGGTATCAGATTTGCCGGTTTTACCGCTTTGTTCTTTTTTATTCATATTATCCGCGGCTTCGTTTGAAAACACCGCGATATCAGCAACCGCTGTAACATCGTCACACCATGCTTCTTTTTCTTCAACCTCGCTGTATGCTGCGCCTATAAGCCCGTAGGTTGCCTCGTCCATAAATCCTGACGGGTGAAGCTGATCACCAACGGAACATTTAGACCCGTTTGCGATATTAAGCGCCGCTTCATATCTTAAAGCGTTAGGGTGTTTATAACCGCCGAATTCACCCCAGCTTAAATGAAATTTTCCCGTCATACCCAAAAATTCCATACCAAGTGTGCGGGCATATGCTGCTGAAAGCGGAAAATGGTCATATCCCCAACCGCCTGTAGGCAGGCTTTCAAGCTCTAAATGTGTGTCCATAGCAGCAAGATCACGTCTGCCACGGCGGATATGCCCGCCGTTATGGAATACGGGCAATCCGGGTTTAATTTTATCTACCGCTTCACGGATACGTTTGGTATAATTCGCATAGGTACGTTCTGCAAGCCACTTTACATCTTCGGGGATTAAAATGTCCTTACCTGCATCCTTTAATGCTTTTCTGCAATAACTGCAATAGCAGGGCATTATATTTGTTATATCAAGGAAAATCCCGTCCGCGTCATAATTTGATACAACTTCTTCAACCTGCGCAACCAGATAATCAAGATACGGAGTATTAAAGCACATCAAATGATAACCCGGTTCTATAAAACTTTTGCTCCATGCGGGAGTTTCATCCTTAGTTCTTATAAGCCACTGAGGATTACGCACAGCCATTTTTTCATCCAATCCGGCCGAAAGATAAACCGGCGTTTTAACACCTATCTCGTGAGCGGCTTCAATTTGCTGACTCAGAAGGTCAAAACTAAGATTCGGATGCATCTCATTAGCCTTCGATGGGTGATAAGCCCAGCCGTGATGGCATTTTGAAAATACAGTTATAGAGCTAATATGCCCAATTTGCAATGCTTTTTGGAATTGCTGCTTAGAAAATTTATACCCTATATCCGGAATAGCTTCTGATGTATGGAAATCAAGATGTACTTGTCTGAATGATAATTTCATTAATATTCTCTCCCGTTTTTAATAATGGTTTAAATTTTGAATATTCTGGCTTATCAGCTGGAATTTCATATCCTTAGTAACTGTATAAATATCTGCGCTGTTTGAGCCTTGACTTGATTTAACTGCATATGGAACATAAGTTTCAGATACTATAAATCCGTTAACTTCATTATCTAAAACGCTGCTCTGTTTGCCGATTGTATAATAGCTCATGGCTGCTGATCCATTTTGCTGATTATAATTACTTGCATAGAAAACTATGTTACCGCTTTCATTAAAATAACATTGTCCGATAGCAGTATCAGACACCTGATTTGTTTGTTTGTTTTTTGATGAATAAACATTTAAAACAGCTTTTGTCTGGTCGCTTTCATCTGCAACAAGATAAGCTACATTGCTTCCGTCCTTACTCAAAGAAAATTGTGACGCATTTTCCGCAATTGTTTCCGGTGATGTCCACGCGCCGTTTACATATTTGCTGTATTTTAAAGCTTTATCACTGGTAAATGCAACGATATTTCCGTCTTTTGAAAAACTGGGAGTAGATTTTGAATAATCAAATCCTTCAGGAACTGAACCTGCCTTACCATTTTTGCTTATTAAAATCTCCTGATTTTTCATATAAATAATGCTGTCATCCGAATTTGAATCCGCACTATAATCATATGAAGCGTCTACTTGAGAATTCATTAAAGCAAGCTTTAATGCCACGCTTACTTCCGTATCTATCTGAACCTTATCGCCACGGAATTTTTGATAGTATAAAGTTCCTTTTATATTACCTGCCTGCCCTGATGCGCTATCCTCTGTAACATCTCCTAAATAAAATACTCCTTTAGCCGGAGAGTTTACTATAACAGGTTTGCTGTTTTTATTATTTTCAGATAAAACTACAGCCTCTTTGCCTTTTTCTTTTAAATAAAGAACAGTTTTTGAGTCCTGAAGAGATGTATAAACCAAAGTATTGCCTTTATCGCTTCCAAAAATAACATCGTTTACATCATTTGCAATGCTTTTTGATGCTTTATTCGCAATTTTCACAAACAATTCACCGTTTGAATTATTTTGACTGTCGGATTTATTATCCACAATCATGAGATACCATACATCGTTAGTTTTATCAATAAATCCGTAAACCGGCTTCTGTTCGTTATTCTTTATTAAAGGAAGCGTTTCAACCCTTTCAATATCTTTGCTGCCCTTTTTAAATTTATATAAATCCATAGAAGAATTATCTCCTACTTTTTGTATAAATAGAATTGAACTGTGGTCGGCTGATATTACCAAGCTTCCGGGCAGTACATTATCAGTGATTTTTTTAGAAGCAGCCTCTCCCGTGGTATAAGCATATAATGTTTTGTCGTCAAGGTAAAACAGATTCTTTCCGCCGATTACAAAATCGCTGTTTAAAGTAAATGTTGATTTTGTGGATTCAGCCGATTTAAGAAGGAATTCCTGCGTGCCTTCACTTTTAATATAAATATTGCTTTTGCTGTCTTCCTGTTTGGTATATATAAGAGGCTGCGCGGGGGCTATATTTGTTTTTATCCCGAAAATTCCAAGTATAGGATTTGCTTTTCCGGGAACAAAATATTGAAAATACCCGGCTGCACCGGCTGTAGCAACTAAAATAATTGCAATTATGCACGCTGCAATTTTAAAGCCTGCCGGCATCTTATTAGTTTGCGTTAAATCCTGCTCACTTATAGCATAATTTTCATCAAACTCACCGTTTTCCTCATCATATGGATTTTCTTCTTCGGATAATTCTCCGTTATTATCCCCGTCTTCCTCCGGTTCATAAGTATTTTCCGTATCAGTTTCTTCAGCCTGATTATCCTGTTCTTCTGAAATGTCTGTAGTCTCTAATTCAGAATTAACCGCTATCTCTTCAAGCTCAGACTCGTCAATTTGTGCAGACTCTTCATTTACAACTGGAGCTCCGCATTTTGGACAGGTTATGTTATCATCGGGGATTTCATAACCACATATTTTACAGTTCATTATATATAATCCTCCTTATTTTTACTGAGCAGTATGAATTTTAAAATTTTTATAAATTAGCTCATAATGCACTTAGTAAATATTATATACCTGTCTACAATTAATGTCAATATTTATAATAATTTATTCTTAAATTTTTAAATAATTAATTATTACTATTTACAATTCACCGATTTACTGTTAAAATATAAGTATATATATTTAAAAGATTATTGGGAGGCCGTTTAATGGTAAGAAGAATTTTTGTGGAAAAGAAAAAAGGCTATGACGTTGAAGCTCGTGCTATATATGCGGATTTAAAGAAAAATCTTGGGCTCAGCGGCATAACGAGTATCCGTTTGTTTTGCAGATACGATGTCGAAGGGCTTTCAGCTGAGCAATATGCCCTTGCAGCGAATATTGTATTTTCAGAGCCTCCTGTAGATATTTGCACTGACGAAGAAATGCCCGAATTAAACGGCAGGGTTTTCGGCATGGAATATCTGCCCGGTCAATATGACCAGAGGGCTGACTCCGCCATGCAGTGTATTCAGATATTAACCTGCGGAGAACGTCCAAAGGTAAAAAGCGCGAAAATTATTGTTTGTGAAGGCGATATCGATAATGAGACTTTTGCAAAAATAAAAGAGTATATGATTAACCCTGTCGAAGCCAGAGAAGCAAGTTTAAATAAACCGGAAAACCTTGATGAAATAATAGTATTCCCGGACGATGTGAAAATTCTTGAAGGATTTATTGCCTTCAGCGGACAGGAGCTTGAAGAATACAGAAAAAGCTTAGGCCTTGCCATGGATACAAACGATATTATATTTTTAAGAGAATATTTTAAAAACACAGAAAAACGCAATCCTACAATGACCGAAATACGAATGATTGATACCTACTGGTCCGACCATTGCCGGCATACTACGTTCCAGACACGCCTGAATAACGTGGAAATTAAAGATGGACTTGCTTCCGGCGCAATTAAAGCTTCATGGGAAAATTATTTAAATTCAAGAGAATTTGTATATAAGGGCAGAAATAAAGATATTTGCCTTATGGATATTGCCACCCTTGCTATGAAAAAGCTTAAAAAGCAGGAAATATTAAAAGGACTTGACGAAAGCGAGGAAATTAACGCATGCAGCATTGAGGTTGATGCCTGTGTCGGAAGCAAAACTGAAAAATGGCTTGTAATGTTTAAAAACGAAACGCACAATCATCCAACCGAGATTGAACCCTTCGGCGGCGCGGCTACATGTTTAGGCGGCGCAATCCGGGACCCTCTGTCCGGCCGTTCTTACGTTTATCAGGCAATGCGTCTTACAGGAAGCGGAGACCCTCGGAAAAAGGTTAAAGATACAATTCCGGGGAAACTTCCCCAGCGTAAAATTACTATCGGCGCGGCGTCGGGCTATAGCTCATATGGTAACCAGATCGGACTCGCCACCGGGCAGGTTGAGGAAATATATCATGAAGGCTATGTCGCGAAACGCCTTGAAATCGGCGCTGTTATAGGCGCCTGCCCTAAATCCGCGGTACGCCGCGAGGTGCCTCAGGACGGGGACGTTGTAATATTACTCGGCGGCAGAACAGGGCGCGACGGCTGCGGCGGAGCCACAGGCTCTTCAAAGGCGCATACCGAGGAATCCCTCGAAAGCTGCGGTGCCGAGGTGCAAAAGGGTAATCCTCCGGTTGAGCGCAAAATTCAGCGATTGTTCCGCAATATCAATGTTACAAGAATGATTAAAAGATGCAATGACTTCGGAGCCGGCGGCGTATCGGTTGCAATAGGCGAGCTTGCCGACGGATTATATATAAACCTTGATAATGTTCCAAAAAAATACGAGGGCTTGGACGGAACGGAGCTTGCAATATCCGAATCTCAGGAAAGAATGGCGGTAGTAGTAAGCAGCAGAGACGCCTCGCAGTTTATTTCATACGCCAAAGAAGAAAATCTTGAAGCGACTCTTGTCGCGAGAGTAACCGAAAAGCCGCGCCTTGTTATGAGCTGGAGAGGAAATACAATTGTAGATATATCAAGAGAATTTTTAAATTCCAACGGAGCTCCAAAGGATGCGGTTGCCGTTATTTCCTCCGTTAATGGCAAATATGAAAACAGCTTAACTGAAAATTTAAAATTAATTCTGTCGGATTTAAGCGAATGCAGCCGAAAAGGGCTTAGTGAGCGTTTTGACTCCACTATCGGAGCCGGCAGTATATTAATGCCTTTCGGTGGTAAGAATCAAACTACACCGGCTGAGGTTATGGCAGCTAAACTGCCTGTACTTCACGGGGATACAAAAACAGGCACATTAATGAGCTATGGTATAAATCCGTATATTTCACAGTGGAGCCCGTATCATGGCAGTATGTACGCTATTGTAGAGGCTGTTTCAAGAATTGTTGCTGCGGGCGGAGCTTACAGCAATTGTTATTTAACCTTGCAGGAATATTTTGAAAAGCTTTATGATATACCGGAAAGATGGGGCAAACCTCTAAGCGCATTGCTTGGAGCGTTTGAAGCTCAAATTCAGCTTGGAATAGGTGCAATAGGCGGAAAAGACAGTATGTCGGGCAGCTTTGAAAATCTTGATGTGCCTCCGACTCTTGCGGCCTTTGCCGTAACCTATACAGATATAGGCAATATAATTTCCAACGAATTTAAAAAAGGTGGCAGCAAGGTAATATATATTAAAACTAAAATTAATGACGACTTAACAATTGACTTTGACAGCTTAAAAGAAAATTACGAGCTTGTTCAGCTGCTTATAAAACAGAATAAAGTTCTTTCCGCTTCCACAGTAAAAGCAAATGGTATTGCGCCTGTTATCGCGAAAATGACTTTCGGGAATAATATCGGATTTATACTTAATCCGGATTTCAGCGATGATTTATATTTACCTGACTACGGCAGCTTTATTTTAGAAGTAAAAGAAGAAACGGATAAAGGAATTATTTTAGGCGAAACAACCGATGAATCCGTAATTGAACTAGGCAGCGAAAAATATACTATAGATGAGCTTGTTTCGGCATGGGCTTTGCCGCTTGAAAATGTATTCCCGTCAAAGAGCGAACACTGCGAGGAAGCGCCGGACGATTCCTGCTGCAGCAACCGCGCGGTAATACTGCCCAAGGGGATTGCGAAACCTAAGGTATTTATACCTGTATTCCCGGGAACCAACTGCGAATATGACACAGCAAAAGCTTTTGAAAAGGCCGGAGCGTTGCCCGAAATATATGTAATTAAAAATTTATCCGCAGGGGATATTCAGGACTCGCTCAATCATATGGCAAAGCAAATCAGTCAATCTCAAATTGTAATGATTCCGGGTGGTTTTTCGGGCGGTGACGAGCCTGACGGTTCCGGTAAGTTTATAGCCGCGGCTTTCAGAAATCCTTATGTTAAAGAAGCTGTTAACAGCCTGCTCAAAAATCGCGACGGGTTAATGCTTGGAATCTGCAATGGTTTTCAGGCGCTTATAAAGCTCGGCCTCGTGCCGTATGGCGAAATACGCGATTTAGATGAAAGCTCGCCTACTTTAACTTATAATGATATCGGTCGCCATGTATCCTGCCTTGCGACCACAAAAATAGCTTCAGTAAAATCACCGTGGTTTACCGATTGTAAAATCGGCGATTTACACACTATAGCAATGTCGCATGGTGAAGGCAAATTTATATGCAATCCTCAGCTTTACGCACAACTTGCGGAAAACGGTCAAATTGCCACTAGATATGTAGACGCAGCCGGCAAGCCTACATATGAATCGGAATTTAATCCGAACGGCTCATATAATGCTGTGGAAGGTATCACAAGTCCGGACGGCAGAGTACTCGGAAAAATGGGTCACAGCGAAAGAGCCGGAGATAATTTATATAAGAATGTTCCGGGAAATAAGATTCAGCCTATATTTGTATCGGGCGTTAAATATTTTAAATAAAGAGAGGTAAATTAATGTTTGTATCAGAATGTTTAAAGGTAAATGACAAAAATGTGCTTGAAATCGGCGGATGTGACGCACTTGAGCTTGCAAATCAATACGGTACTCCGCTTTACGTTATGGATGAAGGTTTAATCCGCAAATATTGTAAAATATATAAAGACGCTATGGATAAATATTACGGCGGCAACGGCCTTGTGCTTTATGCCAGCAAAGCATTTTCAAGCGTAGCGATGTGTAAAATAGCAAAAGAAGAAGGGCTCGGGCTTGACGTTGTGTCAGGCGGAGAGCTTTATACCGCTAAAAAGGCGGGTTTCCCAATGGAGAAAATTTATTTTCACGGTAACAACAAAACATCAGATGAGATTACTTTCGCGCTCAATGAAGGTGTAGGAACTATTGTTGTTGATAATCTTTATGAGCTTGAAAATATAAATAATATAGCTAAAGAGAAAAATAAAACAGTAAGAGTAATGTTCAGAATTAAACCCGGTATTGACGCTCATACCCATGATTTTATAATGACAGGTCAAATAGATTCCAAATTCGGTGTTGCGCTCGAAACCGGCGAAGCTATGGAAGCATATAAAAAAGCCGCCGCAATGACTAATATCAAGGTTGCCGGAGTCCATTGCCATATAGGCTCGCAAATTTTTGACAGAGAGCCTTTTGAGCATGCTGCTGAGGTAATGATGAATTTTATTGCCGACCTTAAAGACGCTGGGATTGAAACTGAGGAATTAAACCTTGGCGGCGGTTACGGAATAAAATATCTGCCGTCACACGACCCTGTTGATTACGACTGCTATATTGCCGCTGTTTCGGAAGTTGTTAAAAGAGTTTCGGCTGAAAGGGGAATAATGCTCCCTAAAATATTAATGGAGCCCGGCCGTTCGATTGTTGCGCCCGCAGGTGTAACGCTTTATACAATAGGCGGAATTAAAGATATACCAAATATAAGAACTTATGTTTCGGTTGACGGCGGTATGGCTGACAATCCGCGCCACATTATGTACGGCTCTGAATATGACGCTCTTCTTGCAAACGACCCTCTCGCGCAAAAGGATAAAAAGGTAACAATCGCCGGCAAATGCTGTGAATCGGGCGATATATTAGTAAGAGATATTGAAATGCCAAAGCTAAAAGTGGGCGATACCCTTGCGGTTCTCGCAACCGGCGCTTATAATTACTCTATGGCAAGCAATTATAACCGCATCCCCCGTCCTCCGGTAGTAATGGTCAGCGGCGGTAAATCAAGAGTAGTAATAAAACGTGAAACCTATGAAGATATTGTAAAAAATGATGTAGAATAAAATCTCGGCGGGTGATAAATGTTCACCCGCCGCATTTTTTTTAATTATTCACCTATACAGCTGTATACAATATTTCTTATCCTCGGATGAATATACGGCTCCTGGCTGTTAAGCATATGCTGAGCGTAAAATACCGAAAGCTCATTTTCCGGGTCAATTATTACATAAGTTCCCGCCGCGCCTCCCCAGCCAAATTCGCCGATAGGGCTTAATGAGCCGCCCTTTGCTTTGTCAATCATAGTTCTCACGCCAAGTCCGTATCCATATCCTATCATTTGACTCCAGTTAAAATCTTTAAGTGATGTTTCGCCTAAATGGTTTGTTCTCATTAAATCTATAGTATTTCTGCTTAAAATTTGCCGCCCGTTTTCAGCTTTTCCATTATTACAGAGCGCGTTCGCGAATTTTATGTAATCGTTGGCGGAAGAAATCAGCCCCGCTCCCCCGCTTTCATACTCAGTTCCCAATTTATAAACATTATTTAATAATATTTCCTCCGAGCAGTTTTTTTCATCATTGAATTGATACTGCGTCGCCATTCTCTGTCTTTTTTCCTCTGTAAGGTAAAAGCCTGTATCCTTCATTTCAAGCCGATTAAATATATTTTCCTGAAGATATTCGCTGAATTTTTTACCTGAAATAACCTCAATAAGCCCGCCCAAAACATCGTGGCACAAGCTGTAATTCCAATGGGTGCCCGGCTCAAATACCAGCGGCTCCTGAGCTAATGCTTTTATAACTTCCCTTGTAGGGCATTTCCCCTGTGATTCTTTTTTAATTTTCCTAAGCGACGGAGAATTGATGTCGTATGTCAAGCCCGCCGACATGGTAAACAAATCTCTTATCTTTATTTCATTATGCGCTTTTATAAGCTCGTCGCTGCCGGTTTTTTTAATATACATTTCACTGAATTCGGGCAAATATTCGCATAATGGGTCGGACATAAGGAAACCGCCCTTTTCAAAAAGCTGCAGGGCAGCCGTACAAGTTATTACCTTTGAAGTAGAATACAAAAAGAATAATTCATTTGATGTAAACGGCCTTTTTGATTTAATATCCGCATACCCGGCGCTGTATCTGAATACGGGCTGATTTTTGTAATACACGGCGCAATCGGCTCCCGGCACTCTCCATTCTGTAATTTTATCCATAAATAGTTTTAATTTTGTAAAATCCATTTTGACCTCCAAGTTTAAGCTTTTAATTTCATATTTAAATATACCATTATAAGATTTATATGTCAACTCTTTTTTTAAAATTATTCTATAACAACTCCGCCTGTCTGGCTTATTACCATTCTATAATATTTTCCCTTTAAATTCATTAATTCCGTATGAGTACCGCATTCTAAAATCTTTTTCTCGCCGATAACCATAATTTTATCCGCGTCCTTAATTGTGGATAACCTATGGGCGATTAAAAAGCTTGTACGATTTTGCATAAGCTTTAGCATTGCTCTTTGAATGCTTTTTTCCGTTCTTGTATCCACGCTGCTGGTCGCCTCATCCAAAATCAGTATTGGAGTATTGCATAAAACCGCCCTCGCTATGGCAAGCAGCTGCCTCTGCCCCTGACTTAAATTATCCGCGCTTCCTGATACCATAGTGTCATAGCCCTTCGGCGTTCGCGTTATAAAATGGTCGGCGTTCGCAAGCTTCGCGGCTTCCTTTACCTGCTCTATTGTTGCGTCCCTGTTTCCGTATCTTATATTATCAGCTATTGTTCCTGTAAAAAGGCAGGTATCCTGAAGCACCACGGAAAAATATTTCCGCAGCTCCTCCCGCTTAATATCATAAATATTTATTTTATCAATCTTTATTTCACCGCTGTCTAAATCATAAAACCTTGTCAGAAGATTTACGATAGTCGTCTTTCCCGCGCCGGTTTCTCCTACCAGAGCCACAGTTTCCCCGGCCTTAACGGTAAAGCTTATATTGTCAAGCACTTTTGCTTTGTCATTATACGAAAATGAAACGTTTTTAAATTCAACCATGCCTTTTGGAGCGTCAAGCTTTTTAGTAGTATCTTTGTCTTTTAATTCCTCTGTTTCGTCCAGCACCTCAAAAACTCTTTCAGCTCCCGCTAAAGCGGATTGAATTGTGTTAAACATTCCGGCGATATTGTTAAGCGGCATTCCGAATTGCTTTGAATATGTAATAAAGCTTGCGATTACCCCTACTGTGATAATATCTTTTACACATAAAATACCGCCGACACATGCCACACTGGCAAATGTCAGGTTATTAATAACATTCATAAGCGGCATTAAAAAGCCCGACCAAACCTGCGCTTTTGTTGAATATTCGCGCAGCCCTTTATTTACAGCTTCAAAATTATTTAATATATTTTCTTCCTGATTAAAAGCCTTAACCATTTTAATACCGGTTATACTCTCTTCAATGATACCGTTTAATTCACCGAGAGCTTTTTGCTGACCCAAAAAATACCTGCGGCTTCTGCCCGCTATCGTCTTAGTTAGCAATATTACCAAAGGAATGGTAATCATAGCGGCAGGTGTTAAAAGCGGACTTAAAATTAGCATCATTACAAACGAGCCTGTAATAGATAAAACGCTCGAAACAAGCTCCGTTGTTGTTTGCGCTATTGTACTGCTGATATTATCAATATCATTTGTAAGCCTGCTCATTGTATCCCCATGAGAACGGGCATCATAAAATTTTAAAGGAAGCTTTTGAAGTTTCCCGAACAAATTACGCCTCATAAACCTTACAAGATTCTGCGAAATCCCTGCCATCATCCATCCGTTTAGTGTTGTGACTATCCAGTTCGCAATATACGCTGTTAAAAGCGCGGCTAAAATAATTGTCAGCACACGCCCGTTTACCGCGTTAAATGCAATATCAAAAGTATCAAAAGCTTTACCTATCAGATACGGAATTGCGAGAGTGGCGCAGGTTGATAAAATAGTAAGCATCATTACAAAAATCAACTGTTTCCATTGAATAGCATATATTTTCATAAGTCTTTTAAAAGTGCCTTTTGCGTTTTGCGGCTTTTCAGTGGGCATAAACCGCCTTGGTCCGCCGCCCGGTTTGCGGCCTCCAAGCCTTGGCATATTATCAGGAATATCGGATAGCTTTTTATAATCAGGCATATTTTTCACCATCCGTTCCTATCTGGGATTCATAAATATCAGAATATGTTCCGCAGCTTTTCATCAGATCTTCGTGTGTTCCGAATCCAACCGCTTCCCCATTTTCAAGCACCAGAATTTTATCCGCCGTCATTGCCGTGCCTATTCTCTGCGTAATCATAAGTATCGTCTGCTTTTTATCAAGTTCTTTTAATCCTTGTTTAATTTTCGACTCGGTTATAGCGTCAAGGGCGCTGGTGCAGTCGTCCAATATCATCACCTTCGCATTTTTGATTATAGCTCTGGCAATTGAGATTCTTTGTTTTTGCCCTCCGGATATATTTACTCCTCCCTGCCCCAATATGCTATCAAAGCCGCAAGGCATCTTTTCTATAAACTCTTTAGCCTGCGCAATTCTTGCCGATTTATAAAGCTCATCTTTAGAAGCGTCTTTATTTCCCCATAAAATATTTTCGGCAACGGAGCCCGAAAACAGCATACTTTGCTGAGGCGCAACAGATATTTGCAAATCCTCTTTTTTAATTGTATTTATATTCTTTCCTTCTATGTAAATAGCTCCGCCGGTTGCATTATAAAAGCCTAAAAGCAACCATGCGATTGTTGATTTTCCCGAGCCTGTAGGCCCGATAACCGCAATCGTTTCCCCTTCCTCTATACGGAAGCTAAGGTTTTTTAAAACCGGTTCGCCGCTGCCGTTAGGGTAAGCAAAGCTTACATCGTCGAATACTACCTTACCGGCAAAATTGCATACCTTATCAGATTTCTGCAACTCCTCGTCCTTTTGGGATAAAATCTCGTTTATGCGCTCGGTTGAAGCCTTTGTCCTTACAAATGTGTTAAACACATTCGTAATCATCATAAGTGAGCCTAAAATTTGCGTCATATAATTTGTAAATGCAACAATCTGCCCTACCTGTACCTGCTTTTTTGTAAACATAAGGCTTCCCAAATATATAATTACCGCTATTCCGATATTTATTGTAAGCGACATCAAAGGAGAAAAAACGCTAATTACCCGCTGCGCGGAAATATTTGTGTCCGACAATTGTTCATTTACAGCCTCAAACCTATTTTCCTCGTCCTTAAACCGCCCGAATGCTTTAACTAAACGTACACCCATCAAGTATTCCTGTATAACCGTGTTAACTTTATCCATTGCACGCTGCACCTTTATATACCTTGCATAGCTCATTCTCATGCTGTTTACAATAAAAAATGCAACAATACCTATCGCAATAAATAATATAATGCTTAATTTAGGGTTTATAGACACAGCAAGAATAATACTGCCTATACAGGTAAGCGGTGCTTTGAAGAAAATTCGCATTAACCCATTGTAAAATTGAGTTACCTGAGCGGTATCATTAGTCATACGGGTTATAAGCGACCCGCTTTCAATTTTATCAACATTTGAAATTGGCATAGAAACTATTTTTTTAAACAGCTCATATCTTAAATCAGCGCCGAAGCTTTGTGATACCTTGCTTGCTAAAATATTTCTTGTTACAGCAAATACAGCTCCTAAAAGTGTAACAAAAAGCGCAACTAAGCCAAGGCTTAAAACTGTCTGCATATTTTTACTTCTAACACCGTTATCTATAATATGAGACATTATTGTAGGCTGAAGCAAATCACACACCGCTTCAAAAAACACACAGCTTGTTGCTAATATAAAAAGCAATTTATATTTTTTCCAAAAACGTTTGTATATCTCCATTTTTAATCTCCATTCCGCCGCCAAAGACGACGACAAAAAAAACAATATGAATTTCTGACAAAAAAATATTTTTTTTTATACATACTCTCCCGAATTAAATTATATTAATATAATATAAACTATTTAAGGGGGATTTTTATGTTAACACGCGCTGAACTGAAAGAAATTTCTAAATCGCAGCTTAAAGGAAATTGGGGAGTAGCCATTCTCGCAGTTATAATATTATCTGTTGTAATGCCGATTTTAGGGTTTATTCGCTATGCCGGAGCTGTTGCGCAAATTATTTTGGCAGGACCGCTCGCCTTAGGTTTGGTTATTGTGTTTCTGAAAATCACCAAAGAGGAAAAACCAAAAGCATGCAATATTTTTGATGGGTTTAATAAATTCGGCGTTTCGTTTCTGCTTTATATTCTGATTTTTATTTTTACGTTTTTATGGACACTATTACTCATTGTGCCGGGCATTATAAAAGCAATATCTTATTCAATGTCGTATTTCATTTTAGCTGACAACCCGAATATGACAGCAAAGGAAGCGTTGAATGAAAGCAAAAAGATTACCATGGGACATAAGATGGATTTATTTGTGCTTTATCTGTCATTCATATGGTGGTATCTGCTTGTTTTAATTACAGGAGGGCTGGCAGGCCTTTACGTATTCCCTTATTTTTATACAACGCTTACGAATTACTACCACCAGATTAAAACCCATCCAGCTATTGTGAACGATACACCCGAACCATAATTAACTGTTAAAAACGGAACATCACTCGATGCTCCGTTTTTTTAACCTAAAACTTTTTTCGCAATGTCAACAGCTTGCTTTGCATCCTTTGAATAGTAGTCCGCGCCGATTTTTTTAGCATAATCCTCTGTCAAAACCGCTCCGCCAACGAAAGTAACACAATCTATGCCGTTTTCCTTTAGCGCGGTTATTGTTTGCTGCATACTTTTTAATGTAGTAGTCATAAGCGCGCTGAGCCCAACCAGCTTAACGTGCTTTTCCCTTGCAGTGTTTACCACATCTTCTATAGGAACATCTCTGCCTAAATCTATAATTTCATATCCATAGTTTTCTAAAATAACCTTAACGATATTTTTCCCTATATCATGAATATCACCTTTAACGGTGGCAAGAATTATTTTGCCTTTACTGATTGTTTTCTCTCCGTTTTTTAAGATATTCTCTTTTATTACTTCAAAAGCGTTTTGAGCCGCCTGCGCCGATTGAATCAACTGAGGCAGAAATATTTTACCGGATTCAAACATAAGCCCTACTTTATCTAATGTCGGTATAAGCATGCCGTTTACAATTTCCATCGCGTCTTTAGTTTCAAGAAGTTTTAAGGTTGCGTTTCTTGCTTCCTGCTCCATTCCTTTTTCTACAGCGTACTCTATAGATATATCCTTGCTCTCCTGCGGTTTAGGCGCTGCGTCAGTATATTTTCCGATATATTTTTCAGCGTTTTTATCATTGTTATACAGCACATTAAAAGCTCTGACAGCATCAATCATGCTGGTTATATTAGGATTAATTATGGGCATATCCAAACCATGAGCCAAAGCAAGCGTCAGGAACGAATGATTAATAAGCTCTCTGTTCGGAAGCCCGAATGAAATATTGGACACTCCCAAAACCGTTTTAAGCCCCAATTCCTCTTTTACCATTTTAACTGTTTTTAAGGTTTCTACAACCTCTTTCTGCTGCGCCGACGCGGTAAGCGTAAGAGCGTCTATATAAACGTCTTCTTTGTTTATGCCATAAGCTAAAGCCGCGTCTAAAATTCTTTTCGCGATTTCAAACCGCTGCTCCGCTTCATTCGGTATTCCGCTTTTATCCAGCGTCAGCCCGACTACAGCCGCGCCGTATTTTTTAACTATCGGCAATATCGTGTCAAGCACTTCCTTCTCGCCATTGACGGAATTAACAATAGCCTTGCCGTTATAAACTCTGAGCGCCGCTTCAATTGTCTGAGAATTTGATGAATCAATCTGCAGCGGAACACTTATAACCGACTGCAGGCTTTTTATAACCTTTTTCATCATTTCAGTTTCATCTATTTCAGGAAGCCCCACATTTACGTCTAAAATATCCGCCCCTGCCTCGGCCTGAGTTATCGCCTGCTCTAATATATAATCAATGTTATTATCAATAAGCGCCTGTTTAAAAAGCTTTTTCCCTGTAGGATTAATTCTCTCTCCTATTATACGAACGCCTGAGCTTGCAACCGTTTTTGTAGGCGTACATATGCCCCAAACCCTTTTTAAATCTCGGGTTTTAACTTCTTTGGTTTTTAACATATCAGACAGCTTTTCAATATATTCGGGTGTTGTACCGCAGCAGCCGCCAATAATATTTACTCCGAGGTCAATGATTTTTTCCATATATACACAAAATTCATCAGCATTTATGTCATATCCGTCATGATTTACATTCGGCAGACCCGCATTAGGCTTTACTATTATCGGTAGATTTGTCCACTTTGTAAGCTCTGCCGCAATATTATATATTTCCTTAGGGCCAAGTGAGCAGTTTATACCGATTGCGTCAACTCCTAGCCCTTCGAGCGTTAATGCCATTGCGGAAACACTGCAGCCTGTAAATGTGCGCATATTTTCTTCAAATGACATTGTAACAAAAATCGGCAGACTGCAATTTTCCTTTGCGGCAAGAACGCCTGCCTTAACCTCATACAAATCCGTCATAGTTTCAAAAACCACTATATCAGCGCCCGAAGCCGCGCCCTGTTTAATCTGACGCGCGAAAATTCCGTAAGCCTCCTCAAAGCTCATAGTGCCGGAAGGCTCAATTAACTGCCCTATAGACCCAATATCAAGCGCCACTTTAACATCGGTATTTGCGCAGACGCGTTTAGCTAATTTTACAGAAGCGTCAATAACCTGCTCCACGCTGTATCCCGTATTTTCCAATTTATATTCATTTGAGCCCAAAGTATTTGAATATATTATTTTTGAACCGCTCTCTATATATTGCCTGTGTATATTCTCAACCAAATCCGGGTTTGTTATAGAAAGCACATCCAAATGCCCGCCTAGCTCAATGCCGCTTTTTTGCAGCATTGTCCCCATAGCACCGTCCAGTAGTATAAATTTATCTCTTAATGTCACAGGTTCGCCCTTCCTTTCTGAAATTACACTTATCCTTTATTAAACATGCCTTGCAACCGCTTAGACGCCCTTTTGTTTTAACATCGGATATACCTATTATAGCAGTAATCGACTTTCTTGGCAAGAGTATATTATTTTTTGTTACAGTTAAACCTATTTTCCTCGCAGTGTCAAGCAATACAGCAAAGTCCTGCTGGCTTTCTATCGGCATATCGCCGTAACCGGGGCTGAATCTTTTAGTTAAGAATTTACCTTTATATTCTTTTTCAATTAGCCCTTGCACATTATCCGCCGCCTGTTCCGCGGCAGCTGTAGCGCAGCTGTCTAATATAACCGACCTTGACATGTCCGAAATTCCCGCGGTTCTTATGATATCTTCAACCTTTACGCCTAAAGTCAAAGCCATTAAAACGCACTTTTTGCAGCCCGAAAGGTGCGCTTTAATATCTTCGCCATGAAATTTGTATAATGTATTTTCAAGCGACATATCATTTGAAATATTAAATTCTTTATAAATCACTCTTAAAGTTGCGGATTTAATAATCCTGTCTATACATTCATCAATCAGATTATTAAGTTTATCGTCGATTTCGCCGCCCCTGTAGCCTAAATAACGCAAAACCTCATTTTTATCTATTTTTAAATCCAATCTTATCACCCATTATTGACGCATTTTAATATATTACGGATATTATCACTGATTTTATTTGCAACGTCGGGTCTGTTCATTGTATATAAATGAATTCCGTCAACGCCATTTGAAATCAAATCAATAATCTGCTCGGTAGCATAAGCGATTCCGGCGTCTCTTAACGCGTCCGGGCAGTTCTCATAGCGGCTCATTATTTTAACAAATTTTTTAGGAAGCGACGCTCCACAGGTCAACGCAAATCTTTCGATTTGTTTTTTATTTGTCACAGGCATAATTCCGGCCTGAACAGGAACAGTTATTCCAGCCTGACGAAGACGGTACATAAAATTATAAAAGTCATTGTTGTCATAAAATAATTGAGAAATCAAATGGGTAACCCCTGCCTCAATTTTGTATTTCAAACTCTCAATGTCCGTTTCAATATTCGGGCACTCGGGATGCACTTCGGGATAGCAGGCTCCCACAATGTTAAACTTACCACGTTTACTAATAATTTCGGCAAGCTCGTTTGCATATTTAAAATCATCATGAGGAGGAACATTAGTGTTAATATCACCCCTAAGCGCCAGAATATTTTCAATCCCGCTTTCTTCAAGCAAATCCAAAACATCCTCTGCCTGCTCTTTTGTCGAGTTCACGCATGTAAGATGGGCAAGCGGCTCGATTTTGTATTTTTCCTTTATAATTTTCGCGATTTCACAAGTTGAATTGTCCGACGGGTTTCCGCCCGCACCGTATGTAACGCTTATAAAATCGGGGTTAATATTTTTTAGCCCTTCTAATGTGCTGTAGATTGTATCAATTGAGTAATCCTTTTTCGGCGGAAATATCTCAAGAGAGAATACAAACTTTTTTTCTTTAAATAATTCAGATATTTTCACTGATGCTCCTCCTTAAATTTTATTAAGTATTATACGCCTAAAGGCAGACTATCGTCTGCCTTTAATATATTAAACCGCAAATTACCTTTATTTCCGAGTTTTCATATTATAAATCATAACGGCGGTTTCTGCGTTTGTAATATTATTACCACCGTTAAAATTACCTTCAGCGTCTCCTTTAATAATGCCGAGTGCATTGCAGATTGTTATATAGCCTTTATATTCCTGCGCAATTTCATCATTAAACGGATATACAAATATCTCAGTGAGCTTTGCAAGCTCGTCATGCCCTAAAATTCTTGTGAAATACTTTGCCGCATCCTGCCTTGTAACTAAAGCTGAGGGATTCTTTTCTTCTTTAGAAATATATTTTTGCTGAATAAGCATTTCATAAACATCATCATCATTCGAATCTATTATTTGATTTTTTAAAACAAATCGGAAGAATTCTATCTGAGTAATGTTTTCGTCCGGTTTAAACTGATTTGAATTTTTGTAAATGCCGTTTTCAAGCAGGATATTTACAATATTTTCGCTCCAATGTCCTTTTATATCCTCGTAAACCGGCGGCGTATTTTTTTCATAGGGTTTGCCGTCATAATTCAGCTGTACACCGGTATAAGGGTCAAAGTGCATAATCCCGGTATTCATAAAATTATAAACCAGCTTTTCCTCAAAATACATCTTAGAATAACCGCATAAATCTTTCATTTTTGCAAATATTTCTTCTTTACTCAGAACATTATCAATTGAAGGGAATACAGCGCTGTCATACCAGGAATTTCTGTAGCTTGTAATAATTCCTTTTTTATTGTCATAGGTTACGAAAAGACCGTTTCTGTCAAAATCAATGCCGTTTACCTGACGGTTATAATTAAAGGAATAGGAATCCTGAGGCACGACTTGTTTTGATTCTTTCATAAGCGGAATTATAATTGGCATTTCCTCTCCAAGCTTTGTCTGTTTGAATTTTTCAGGAGCCATTTTTTTGAGGAATTCCTCTGCCTTTGCTTTTGCCTGCTCCTCTGTTATATCTTTTACATCCTTTTTACCATCATCATAAATATAAAAGCTTAAAACCTCGCCGGTTTTTGCGTCAATGCTTCCGTTTCCGATATACTTATCGTCCTTTTTAAAGCTGAAACTCCATACATATTTGCCCTTGTCTATAGTATTCTGTGCAAGATAACCTTCTGTAGCCTGAGAATCCTTCGGGAGGCTTTGAACAGCCGCTTTTAATTTTGAAGCCGCCTCTTCCTTGGACATCAACCCGGAAACATTATCAATTGCTTCTAATTCTTCTTTTGTAAAATCTCCTCTGCCGGACATAGACTTTTCAGCCATAGAAGCACTGTCATTTGTGTATACTTGCTCTTTTGTAAGCTCTACAACATCTCCGCTTATTGCGCTAATAGCTTTGCTCGAATAATCTTTAGGAACATAAACAGGATAAATTGTCAGCTTATCCGTTTTATAGTCATAGCTTGACGTATAAGACAGCTTAACTCCGATTTCCTGCAAATATTTTTCTGCGGCTTCCTCTACGGTAATAGTTTTATCAGCTGATTCAAATTTTATTTCCTTTATTGAAAATCCGTTAAAACTTGTAACCTTGCCTGTAAATTTGTCAACAGTTATACTGCATCTGTTGTTAATTACCGGAATATCATTTTCGTACTGCACAAAATCAAATGTAAAATCATAATAGGATCTTAAATTATTTTTTTCGGGAATACGCATTTTTTCAGCAACGCCCGGCAAAGCTTTTGCCATAAATTCCTGTGCCGCGGATTTAGCCTGATCGGTTGTTACTTTTGCCAGCTCCGGATTTTCTCTGTTATACTCGTAGCTATTATAATTCAGAAAATTTCCTTTTGCATCTAACGTAATACTGGTTTGACCAATCTTATAATCCTTATCGGACCAGCTAAGGTTCCAATACGTATTTCCGTCCTGCTCGTTTGTGGAATAGTTAAACTTTGTATAATCCTGCGGAACTTCAATAACCGCCTTAGCTAGGGTTATAGCCTGAGAAAGGCCCTTGTCATCCTCCGCAAATGTATTTAAAGCAAAAACCGAACATATTATTAATATTAATGATATTATTTTTCTCATAGTTTTCTATCCTTTCTATTTCAATTCTATTTCCGAAATCTGTTTAAATTCTGTTAAGCTGTGAGCTGTGATATATTGGTTTGACGTTGAATAAATGATTCCGTCAATATATAACATTCTGTCAATATATTTATTATAATCCGAACCGTATGTTGCGGATTTGAGGTAATCTTCATCGCTTAAATGCGTAATCCTGCCTAATAGCTCAAAGCCTTTATCTGTAGTCAGCTGATATAAATATCCGCCCTGATATTTAAACGTTCCGTACTCTACGCCTTTGTTATCGCCTTTTTGCTCCGCTTCATACAAATTAACGGGCAGGGCAAACATATTAAGCTCGGGCATAATCATAAGCGCTTTGTGATTTTGCAGCACCGCGCTGTCCGTACCTCTATCGCCTATATATTCCACAAAAAGCTCTTTAGGATTTGCCGGGTCGCTTGCGTCAAATAAAGCTATTTTAAGCCCTTTATATAAACCGTTTTCCGTAGCGTCCTTACCAAAGCCTATAACATAATTATCTTTATATGGATGCAGATATTCACTGTACCCCGGAATTTTCAGCTGCCCTAAAATTTTGGGATTATCAGGATTCATATCAATAACAAACAGCGGGTCAACCTGACGGAAGGTTACCATATACCCTGTGTATCCCATAAATCTTACAGAATATATCTGCTCGCCCGGAGCAATATCAGTTATCTTTGATTTTTCCTGCATACCTTGATCTAATATGTAAACATTGTTTTTATTGCCGTTCTCATAAACAGTTGTGGCAATGCGGAAATATCCGTCATACTCATCCATTGAAAACTGATTTTTAACTGTTCCTTCAACACTGCCTTTGCTCAAAAACTGAATTTCCCCGCCGCTTACGGCGAATTTATAAATTTCTGTTGAGGGATAGCCGCCGGACGTCACATACATATTTTCCTGCGAAACATATACATTGTTTCCGCTGCCCAAAAAGGCGCTGGAGCATACCTCTTTTTCCGTATTATTTATATCAATTCCCGAAACAATAACATAACTGTTAATATTTTTTTCAGGGAAATAATACATTCTTGAAAAATCAATCGGACTTTCCTTGTCACCGTCTTTAACAAACGGAACTGCAATATCATTATACCACAAATTTTTATTGCTGACAATATATAAAGCGCCGCCTATTTTACGGCTTGTGTCAAGCGTGCCTTCAAGCGTAATACTGCGCTCTAATTTTAGTGATGCTTTATCCTCCGCGTTATAAATACGAACCTCTGTATTCGACATATAATATCTTCTAGGCATTATAGAAACCGAGGATTTCGCTGTATCGTTTACAACAGGTTCATATTTAGTAGAGCTTCCGATTAAAACAAATTTATTCCCATCAATGTACATATCTGAAACACTGTAATCAATAAATTCGAGTACGGACAGCTGTTTCATTGCTTCTGCCGGAACAGCCTGAATAATATACAGCTTATTATTTGCTATTTTATAAATATATGTACCGTCTGTTTTTATAATATCCGCTTCATCGACGCCCTCAACCTGTGTGTTAGTGTCCGAAAATTCACTGCTTTTTGAGTCCGCCGAGGGAGCTGCTGCCTGAGCAGGCGCTTGAACAGAATCCTCTGTTACATAAACTTCACCTCTGCCTGCGCCGCCTCCACCTGTCTTTATAGTATTGTTTTGGATCAGCTTATCGAAATTTTCTTTATTTCCTACAATGTTTATACCTGTAAGCTGCTTTATATATTCGTTTATCTTTTCCTGACTTATGCTTTCCGCCTGCTCCATAGTATCTGCTACAATGATTAAACCGCGTTCGTAACGAATCTGCATTCCAAGAAGCTCGCAGGCGGCTCTTACCGGTATGTAAAGCCTTGAGTTTTCTTCAAAAGCCGGTACGTCAATTTTATTTTCTGTTCCGTTTTTTAAAATAATATCGCTGCCGTTTTTAATTTCAATTTTGTCGTTACCCAGGACAATTACCGCTTTGTTATCATTTGAATTCCACTCAACTGCAGCTCCGCTGCTTTCACTGATAAACCGCAGAGGCAAAAATGCGCGGCCTTCTTTCAGCTTAGTTGTAACATTTGGATTATTCTCGTCTATGGTTTTCATTTCCCCGCTTATAATTGCCTTGCCTGAACCAACGTAAAAAACCATATCCGGCGGTTTTTCCACTGCGTATACATTCAAAACCGCGGCTATTAAAATAAATGCCAATGCTAATTTTAAGAACCTCATTAAATCACCCTTTCTGTCTATTTGTATATTAGACATATCCAAAAGGTATTTAGTTCCAAATATAATTTATAATTTTTTATCCTATTTGTCAATAGCTAAAAAGGAATTTTGGTAATATTGCTTATAGAATATTCATATTTTTTATAGTAAAATAATTTTATTACAAAATAAAGGACTGAGCATATGCCGAAATTATTAACAGAATCGACAAATGAAAAATGGAACCGCATAAAGAATTCTTCTTTTTATAAACCAATGCTCGATAAAGCTAAAAAAACCGCGGAGGATTTTTTAAATATCCCTACCCAAAGCTTAAAATTTTGTGAATTCAATTTATTTTATGTAACAGGAAACCGATATATCTATGAGCGGAATTATTTTATAAGACGCGGAAAATTAAATTATTATACTTTAATGTTCTTAATATATAAGGATGAAAAATATCTTAAGGAGCTCGAAGACGTAATCTGGGCAATCTGCGACGAATTTACATGGGCATTGCCGGCGCATATTCCGGAAGGAACTCCTGTAGAAAATCAAAAAAGATGGATTGACCTTTTCGCTTCGGAAACAGGCTATGCTTTAAGTGAAATTTACTATTTAATAGGAAGTGAACTTTCCGATCTTGTGCAAAAAAGACTTGTATACGAGGTACGCTACAGGATTATTTCCGCATATATAGACCGTGTTAATAATCAGTGGTGGGAAACAGGAACAAACAACTGGGCTGCTGTTTGTGCCGGAAGCGTAGGAACCGCAATTATGTATCTTGGCACAAAAGAAGAATTTGAGCTTACGCTGCCCCGTATTCTTTCGACACTTGATTGTTTTTTAAGCGGATTTAGCCCGGACGGCTGCTGTCTTGAGGGATACAGTTATTGGAAATACGGATTCGGATTTTATATTCAGTACACTTCTCTGCTCCGCCAATATACTGGCGGCGAAAAAGACCTGTTTAAAATAGAAAAAGTTAAAAACATCGCGCAATATCAGCAAAAAATCATATTAAAGGAAAATAAAAGCGTAAGCTTTTCAGACGGCAGCATGGATTTTACGCATAGTATAGGTATCACTCATTTCCTTTATAAGGAATTTGACAATATTGAAATACCTGATATTAAATATACCACTATTGATGATAATTGCCACCGTTGGGGTACGTTTATACGAAACTTTCTCTGGTCGGATGAGACTCTGCCTGAATGTACGCTTTCAAATAAAAGCTATTACTTAGAGGACGCCTGCTGGTACATTAAAAGAATGGATAGCTATGCTTTCGCCGCAAAAGCAGGGCATAATGACGAACCTCACAATCATAACGATATTGGCAGCTTTGAATTGCTTATGGACGACGATTTTGTTTTATGCGATTTTGGCTGCGGAGAATATGTAAAGGATTATTTCAGTGCTAACAGATATAATTTCTTTGTTAATTCTTCCAGAGGCCATAGTCTTCCGATTATTGACGGTAATTATCAAAAAGAGGGGAAACACTTCAGCGGGGATGTAATATCACATAATGATAATATTTTTGAAATCGAAATATCAGGTGCTTACGGGCTTGCAGGCCTTAAGAGCGTAATAAGAAGCTTTGAATTTAAGGATAAAAGCGTTTTAATTATTGATAAATATAAATTTTCCGGTACTCCAAAATCAGTCGTCGAACGTTTCGTCACCTTGCATAATCCGGTTTTAAACGGAAATAAGGTTATAATTAATAACAAATCTATTGAATATGATAATACTAACCTTTATTGCCAAATTAAATCGGAAATTTACAGTGACCATAACGGAATGCCTGTAACAGCTTATATAATAGACTTTACAATTAACAATTTATCTGATGAATTTGATTGTACTTTTGTTATCGGGTAAGATTTTTTAAAAAACTATTTACAAACTATATGTTTTATGATAAAATAAAAATATGCAGGTTAAGTTATAAAAACTTTCATATTTTTAACATTCCTCCCCTGGAATTTATGCAGGGGAGTTTCTCTGTAACAACAGATGATTGAATAAAATTTATATTTTTTGGAGGCTGCCATGTATAAAATAGTCAAAAAAGAAATATTAAACCCAACCGTTACGCTAATGCAGGTATTTGCTCCGGATATTGCAAAAAAGGCATTGGCAGGGCAGTTTATAATATTAAGGGTAAATGAAAACGGTGAACGCATCCCGCTTACCATTGCCGATTATGACAGGGATAGAGGCATAATAACAATTATTTTTCAGATAGTCGGCAAAACTACAAAGCTTTTAAATGAGCTGAATGTCGGCGACAGTATTTTAGACTTTGTAGGTCCGCTTGGAATCGCATCTCATATTGACGGATATAAAAAAGTCGCAGTAATAGGCGGCGGGCTTGGCACTGCCATTGCGTATCCTCAGGCAAAAGCTTTATACAAATCTGGCTGCGAGGTTCATTTAATAGCAGGTTTCAGAAACAGCGAGCTGATTATTCTTGAAAAAGAATTACATGAAGTATCAAATAAAACCTTAATTATGACAGACGATGGTTCAAACGGAAATAAAGGTTTTGTTACAAATGCGCTTGGGCAGCTTATAGAAGAAGGCAACGAATATGATTTAGTTGTTGCAATAGGTCCTCTTGTAATGATGCGGGCAGTATGCAATCTTACAAAAGAGTATAATATAAAAACAATTGTAAGTATGAACCCCGTTATGATTGACGGAACCGGCATGTGCGGCGGCTGCAGGCTTACTGTCGGCGGCGAAACAAAATTTGCTTGTGTTGACGGTCCTGATTTTGACGGTCATCTTGTTGATTTTGATGAAGCAATACGCCGCAGCGCAATGTTCAAACGTGAGGAACATGATTCCTACGAAGAATTTTGCAATTTGTTAAACATGGAGGTTCAAAACGATGGCTAATATGTCCCCTATAAAAGTTAAAATTCCGGAACAGGAGCCTACTGTCAGAAATAAAAATTTCAAGGAAGTTGCGCTTGGATATACTGATGAAATGGCAGTTGAGGAAGCAACCCGATGCCTTCAGTGCAAAAACGCTCCATGTGTCAAGGGCTGTCCCGTTAATGTTCAGATACCTAAATTCATCAAGAAAATAACAGAACGCGATTTTGACGGAGCTTATGAAATAATAGCCGAAACTAACTCACTGCCTGCGGTATGCGGGCGGGTTTGTCCTCAGGAATCACAATGCGAGGGTCTTTGTGTTCGCGGTATTAAAAATGAACCTGTCGGCATAGGCAGGCTTGAAAGATTTGCGGCCGATTATAAAATGCAGAAAAACGATAAACCAATTCCTGAAATTAAAACAAACGGAATTAAAGTTGCTGTAATAGGCGCGGGCCCTGCAGGGCTTACCTGTGCCGGCGATTTAGCAAAGCTCGGCTACTCGGTTACTATATTTGAAGCATTCCACGTTCCGGGCGGAGTTTTGATGTATGGAATACCCGAATTCAGATTACCCAAAAAAATTGTATCAACTGAAATAGAATCTCTGAAAAAGATGGGCGTTGAAATAAAGACCAATTCGGTTATAGGCAAATTATTCTCTGTTGACGAATTGTTTGAGGATGACTTTAAAGCTGTCTTTATAGGCTCCGGAGCAGGGCTTCCTTCATTTATGAAAATAGAAGGCGAAAACTTAAATGGAGTTTATTCCTCAAACGAGTTTTTAACCCGTATTAATCTTATGAAAGCTTATCAGTTCCCGAAATTTGATACTCCAGTTTTAATAGGCAAAAATGTGGCTGTTGTGGGAGGCGGTAACGTTGCTATGGACGCAGCTCGCTGCGCTAAACGTTTAGGCGCTGAAAATGTTTATATCATATACAGGAGAAGCGAAGAGGAAATGCCTGCCCGCACAGAAGAGGTTCACCACGCTAAGGAAGAGGAAATTGAATTCAAGCTGCTTACAAACCCCGTTCGTATCTTAGGCGACGAAAAAGGCAGCGTAACCGGCATGGAATGTATTCAAATGGAATTGGGCGAACCTGACGCAAGCGGCAGACGCCGGCCTGTTCCTAAAAAAGGTTCTGAATATATAATTGACCTTGATACGGTAGTTATCGCGATAGGTCAAAGTCCTAATCCGCTTATAAGAACCACCACTCCAGGGCTTGAAACACAAAAATGGGGCGGAATTGTGGCAGATGAGCAAACCGGCGCGACATCAAGACCGGGAGTATTTGCCGGAGGCGACGCAGTAACCGGCGCCGCAACAGTTATTCTTGCAATGGGAGCTGGTAAAGCTGCCGCAAAAGCAATGGATGAATATATTAAGAGTTTATAAATTTTAGAAGTGCGTAGAATATTAAATACGCACTTCTTTTAATTGTTATAAAAAATTAATAGCGGAAGAAAATTTTTCTTCCGCTATCTCAGCTTTTGAACTAAGCTTAAATTTCTAAATTTCGTTTGTACCTATTCTCGCGGTTTCAATTGTATTTACATTGCTTCTCTGCTTGCTTAAAATATCTACTTTTGAAACCACCTCGATTCTTTTTATATTCTTTGAATTCGCCTCTAATTAATATTATGCAGTTACTATTTTGTCCTATGCTAAAAAAAATATATTTAAGTACCATATTTTGTAGAATATTTTAATTAATTTCAATAACTTAATCAAAATTTATATAAAATGTCAATTGTATATAATAGCAAATTATGATAAAATAGCACTAAAAGTAATTTTCATATTATTTGGAGGAGTTTGACCATGACTAAAATATCACATCAAAAATTAAAGCTCCTGTATCTTGCAAAAATACTTTTAGAAAGAACAGATGAAGATCATACAATAACAGTACCGGAAATGATTTCAGAACTTTTAAAATTTGGAATTACAGCCGAACGCAAATCCATTTATGATGATTTAGAACAATTGAAAATCTTTGGGCTTAATGTTGAATGCCGCAAGTCCAAAACACATGACTATTTTATCGCGACAAGGGATTTTGAGCTTCCCGAATTAAAGCTTTTAGTTGACAGCGTACAATCAGCTAAATTTATAACACAGAAAAAAAGTATGGAGCTTATTAAAAAATTATCATCTTTAACAAGTATTCATCAAACAAAAAAACTGCAAAGACAAATTTTTATATCAAACAGAGTCAAAACCATGAATGAGCTTATTTATTATAATATAGATACCATTCATGAGGCAATAGCGGCAAATAAACGAATATGCTTTAAATATTTTGAATTGACAATCGACAAAAAAGAAAAATTCAAAAATTACGGCCGCTGTTATATTGAAAACCCCATTGCGCTTACATGGTATGATGAATATTATTATCTTATTACCTATAAAGAAAAATATAATAATTTCGCTCATTATCGTGTAGATAAAATGACAAACACGGAAATATTGGATCAATATCGAAAATTGCCAAAATCAAATTTTGATTTAGCTAATTACTCAAAAAAAGCATTTTCTATGTATGGTGGAGATGAAACGGAGGTATATATAGAATTCTCAAATAATTTAATCGGAGTGGTTTTTGACCATTTCGGGAAAGATGTTTTTATTAAAGAAACTGATAAGGAACATTTTTCTGTAAGAGTAAACGTAATTGTAAGTCCTAATTTTTTATCATGGGTTATCAGCTTCGGAAAAGATGCTAAAATAATATCTCCTGATTGGGTGATTGAAAAAATTCTTAATTTAACCAATGAAGCCTCCGGGCAATATACATAACACGCAGAGCTGGATTTAATTTTCCTGCTCTGCGTATTTTTTTATAGATATGATAATTAGGCTTTCCTTAAAAAGTTCAAAAAGTGGCATAAACACTGGACATTTTAGCATTTTTATGATATAATATCTGTATAAGAAAAAAGCATATTATGCAAAAACATATACAGATTTGGAGTGGGAGCA